>Ga0181535_10001953_pt1 | contig 25871 bp, 17 predicted proteins | sample PEATcosm2014_Bin_44_FD_119774 | JGI IMG/M metagenome (GOLD analysis project Ga0181535, IMG submission 119774) | Peatland microbial communities from MTU Mesocosm Facility, Houghton, MI, USA - PEATcosm2014_Bin17_30_metaG | ecosystem: Environmental > Terrestrial > Soil > Wetlands > Peat | place...
AGGTCGGCGCGCAGGCTCAGCAGATAAAAAGGGCCCAGCACAGGAGATTTCATATCGTCGGTCCCGGGCGGTGAAGGGCGCGGTGTGAGCGCAAGGATGACATTGCCTGCGGCGGCAAGCGCATTGAAGCGCGCTTGATTTGCTTGTGCGATTGCGTTGTCGCTGTGGATGGAATCGGGCACGAGGAAAAGGATTGCCGGATGGCGGCCCGGCTTGTTGGGAACCGCGATGTCGCCTTGTAGATCGATATCGTCGCTGGTTCGGAGGACAAATAGGTCGCCCGTGGTCGCCGATGGTGCGGAATTGGCCTGCAACGTTCCAGGCTTTGCCTGTGCGCCGGTTGCGCTGCGGATGGATCGTGCAAGTTCTTCTTTGCTTGGAATGCTGCGCATGGAAGGGATCAGCGCTGCCGCTCGCTTGCGGTTAAGAGTAAAAACCGTTTCGGCGTCGGGGTAGCTTGTTGCGATCTGACCTGTCGGTGTGACCTGGTACGCATCCCTTGGCATATTGAGCAGCGCGGATTGCGTTGCCGCGGATTCGCCGGCGAGCGGGGACGCGAGGTGTTTGGCATCGACGCCAGGTGCGAGGTTTCGCATGAAGAAGCTTATGATCTGCGGGGTGATGGGCCCAAGTGTAGCGTGCCGGCCGGGGCCCGTAATGAACTGCAACGCTGCCGACGGCGAAACTTCATTTTTGGTGTCGGTGTTCAATGCCGCGGCGGTCGGTTCGGATGGCGGCGTGGACGAAACGGCGGCAGAAAGCGTCCCCGCACTCGCAGGATCGAACAGCGTGTAGAAGCGGCGCGCTTCCGTGACGGTTTTGACGGCGCCGGCAAAGGGAAACATATCGGAGTAGGTCGAGATTACTGCATACGGCCGAGGGGCAGCGACCTCGATCAGATCGGCAAAATCGAGGCCGGACGAGAGGAAGCGCGGGCTCGACTGCTCCCCATCCTGCGGGCCGAGCACTGGCAATAGCTCGTCGAACGTGGTGATGTAACACGCCACCCCGATGGCGGCAATGCGGGAGTCGAGGGCGCCGGCGAGCGCTGTGATGGTTCCTCCTCCAGAACACCCGAAGGCGCCGATGCGCTTGGGGTCGACGTTAGGGAGCGCGGAAAGGTAGTCGATGCCGCGCATCGCGTCCCAGATCATGTAGCGGGCAATCGTATCGCCGAGCAGCATTGGTTGGAGACTGGCTTCACCGTGTTCGCCGGTGGCAGCGCCGGCAAGTGATGTGCCCCGATGCGCCGGATCGGGGTATTGCAAGCGCTCGCCCTCGCCGATGGGGTCGTACGTGAGAACGATGAACCCGTTCCGCGCAAAGAGCGCTGCCATGCCCGCGTCACTGGCTTTTCCCGTGAAGTAATGGCCGGGTGTAATGAGGAGGGCGGGGTGCTTCTCACCGGAGGTTGGTTCGGAAGCTGGTCCGGGGGGCGGGTCTTTCGGCAAATAGAGCAACGCGGTGACTGGGAAATTCGGCTGGCTCTCGAAGATCACTTTTCGGATCAGAAAGCCGTTGCCCTCGGTCTCGCCGAGGATTCGCGCGTTCAGCGGGGTGCGGGAGGGGAATTCGCCGATAAGCGCTCGCAATTTATTTCGGACCGCGGCTTGCCTTGCTTCGGATTCCGCGCGGGTGCGGATTCGAGCCAGCGTGGTTGCGCGCCTTGCGGTATAGGCAGCGGCGATTTCGTCCAAGTAGAGATTGATTCGCGCTCGGCTCCTGTTGGCGAGGTTGTCAGGATCGTGCTGATTCGATGAAGACATCTGCGTCGGCGGCCCCGAATCCGGTTTCCGAGCAACGGATGTGCCCGGCCGCAAGACGCCGGTCGTCCACAGGCAAAGTGCAACTACAGCCACTTTGAGCATACCCAAGCTTTGATACGCCTGAACAGAGTTGTGGTCAACCGCGGGGAACGGGGCCGAAGATGGGGCGCCAAGTCGAAATGCAAAGGTCGGACCACTCGAAGGGGAGGCCCGCTGCAATGTCGGCCCCCGATCCTTTCGATTCCCGATGAATTCCGTCAATTTGGCCTTGACAAACGCTTAGAGCACCTGCAAGTATTTTTCGGGAATCGGAGAGGTCGGACCACTCCGAGCCAAGATTCTCCCGAAATGAGAAAATCGACATACTTTTTGGAGGCTTCAATGACCTACATGCGCACCATGGCACATGGAGTGGTCGTACGCCTTGTAGCCCTATGCGGCTGCGCGGCTCTACTTGTGTTTCCCACACCGAGCAGCTCGCAAATTGCCGGTACGGGAAATATTCAGGGCACCGTCACAGACACGACAGGCGCAGTGGTTTCCCAGGCCTCCGTCACCTTGACAGACGAGTCCACTCGTGTGGCCCGAAAAACCGCCAGCGACAACGCCGGCGTCTATTTATTTCCCGGGGTTCCGATCAGCACCTACGACGTAACTGTGACCGCTCCTGGCTTCAAGACCTACGAGCAAAAACGCATCGTGCTCGAAGTCGGCAGCAGCATTGCCATCAACGCAACCATGTCCGTGGGCACCGCGGAGATGAAGGTTGAGGTTCAATCCGAGGGGCTTCAGTTGCAGACCGAGGACGCGACTTTCAAACAAACGATCGATCAGGAAGCAGTGACGGAGATGCCGCTCAATGGACGCCAAATGACGGGTCTGATCACTCTTTCGGGTGGCTCCAATATCGCGCCCGCGGGCGACTTCACCGGCAGCAAATACTCTTATCAGACAATCTCGGTTTCAATCGCGGGCGGCGGCGGAAATACCACGCTGTGGCGCCTCGACGGCGGCGACAACCAGGACTACATGGGCAACGGCAACCTGCCCTATCCCTTCCCCGATGCTGTGAGTGAATTCAGCGTTGAGTCAACCGATCTTGGCGCACAGGACGGCGGGCATGTTGGCGGCCTGGTGAACGTGGTCACCAAGTCGGGATCGGACAGGTACCACGGGGAGGCATTCGAGTTCATTCGCAACAACTATCTCGATGCCACCAATTTCTTTTCAGCGACACCGGACACGCTGCACCAGAATCAGTACGGTGGCACGTTTGGCGGCCCCATCCTACGCAACAAACTTTTTGCCTTCGCAGCCTATCAGCGCACCAAGGCCGACCAGTCGCAAGCGAACACGCAGGCCACAGTGCCCACGGCACAGAACCTGACCGGCAATTGGTCGGCCACAGACGGCACCCCAGGCGTCGCGGGCAGCAACGCGTGCAACTCGACCCATGCGCCCATTCAGCTCGTCGACCCGCTCACCGGCACGAAATTGACGGGAAACCAGTATGCGACCGCGCCCACCTACAACGCGCAGGCGCTGGCGCTGCAAGCGTATCTGCCTGCCATCAATCCGGCGCTGGATCCGAATAACTGCGGGTTTGTTTTCTATGCCATTCCGTACCTGCTGACCGACAACCAGTTTGTCACCAGGGTCGACGCGTCCATCAGCCCCAAACACAACCTCTACGGCCGCTACTTCGTCGATGGGTATCAATTCCCAGCATACTTCGATAAGAGCAATATTCTGATCACCACGCAATCGGGCAATATCGAACGGGTCCAGACCTTTACACTCGGGGATGCTTATACATTCAGCCCCAAATTCGTGAACGCGGCGCACATCTCGATTCTTCGCCGCGTCAACAACCGCGGTTACGCGCCCAACGACATCAACGCCGCCACACTGGGCGTTAATGTCTATCAGGCTGTCGCCAACGGATTGCAGATGTCTGAAGGCAAATTCACCATCGGCGGCGGGACCAACTCCGTTGCGCACTTCAACGACAATACCGCTTCTATCGGCGACGACGTGACATGGGTAAAGGGCAAACATCAGATCGCGTTCGGCGGCGAATGGGTACAGAACCAGCTCAATATCGGGAATGCGTACGAGAGCAACGGCATTTTCACATTCAACGGCGAGTACAGCGCCAACGGTCCCAAGGGCGGCAGCGCCATCGGTGATCAGAATCTCGATTTTCTGATGGGGACGCTCGGATCGTCGAGTCCGTTTCAGCAGAGCAAGCAGCAACAGAACGCACTGCGCGGGCCGATTCCCAGCCTCTACGTACAGGACACTTATCACGCCACCCCAGGTTTGACGCTCGTTGGCGGGCTGCGCTATGGGCCCAATGTCATGCCGCACGATTACTTCAATCGCGGCGTTGTGTTTAGCCAGGCCGACTTCGTGGCCAATAAAACCAGCTCGGTTTATCCAAACGCGCCCGCAGGTGCTCTCTTCTATGGCGACCCCGGTGTAAGCCGCGAATTCACCAACAACTCCTATCTGCAGTTCTCACCTAATGTCGGAATCTCGTTTGATCCGGTTGGGAATGGCAAGACTGTGATTCGCGCAGGCGGCGCTCTCATGTTCGATAACCCCGCCTTCTTTACCAGCCAGCGCAATCAGCAGAACCCGCCGTTTGCCACGGCTGTGACCAACACGCAGACGTCTTCATCGGGTCCGGTTCTCTTTAGCGCTCCGTGGTCCCAAGGCTCCATCACATCGAGTCCATTCCCTCAGCCCGCGGTTCCATCGCCCTCGCAGGCGCTGTTCTTTGCGCAGTCGCAATTCATTGTGATGCCGCAGCAATTCAAGCCGGCATACACGATTCAATGGACCCTCAGCCTCCAAAGGGAGTTGGGCCATGGCTGGCAGGCAACGCTCGACTATATTGGCAACACCACGCGGCACGATCCAGTTGGCTATCCATTCGATCCGGCGGTGTTCATCCCCGGCGTGTGGGGTCCTGGCGGAACGGGCTGTGCGGGCATCGTGACCACGGGACCTGCGGCAGTCAAGCCCGGAGCGGCCGGCAGCAACTGCTCCACCACCGGGAACGAGAACTCTCGCTTCTTGCTCACCCGGGAAAATCCGACGGGTACGAACTCGGCTGGAAAGGCCACGGGGGGGAACCAGTATGAGGGCAGCGGCAGTGGTTCGGTCATCATCGACGACGAGGCCACCGCAAACTACCACGGCCTGATCTCCTCCATTCAGCACCGCATGTCGAGTACCTTCAGCCTGCTCGCAAACTGGACCTGGTCGAAGTGTCTGAATATTGAGGATGCCCAGGGCGATCTGGCCGGCACAACAGTCGAAAATCCCAACGACCTGGCCATGGACTATGGCCCGTGCGGATCGGATTACCGGCATATCGAAAATGTGGTTGTGGTCGCCAAGAGCCGCTTCAACAACCACTTAAACCGTGTCGAGAAACTCGTCGTCAATGACTGGGAGTTGGCGCCGCTCATCCACATTCAAAGCGGCCAGCCCTTCACTGTGACTTCGGGCCAGGACAACTCGCTGACCGACGTGGGCAACGACCGTCCGAACCTCGTGCCCGGCGTGAATCCGTATGCCGAGGCAAAGTTCCACAAGGCTACGGGGGAGGCCAATCGTGAGTACTTGAATCCGGCAGCCTTTGCTCAGGTCACTGCGACATGTCCATCGACCACCACGGGAGGCTGCCCATACCTCGGTACCTACGGAAACATCAGCAAGAACTCATTCCGCGGACCGGATGCGCTGCAGTTCGACGCGCAGATCTCGCGTATCTTCACGATCCACGAAAACTGGTCCACCACGTTCCGTCTTGAGGCATTCAACGTGTTGAATCATCCTGACTTCAACCCTCCGTCCGGCGCAACAACCGGATCGCTTGCCGCAAGTAGCGGAAGCGCTGCGGCTCTTACGTCATCGACATTTGGCCAGGTTGCGTCAACATTCAATCAGGCTCGCGTCTTCCAGGGCAGCGTGAAGCTGAACTTCTAGAAGCCGCAGGAAGGCAGTAAAGCCACGGCGGATGAAATGCCGCGTCCAGTGAAACCATAGTGCTGGATCTACGCGAGACCTATAGGAAATTCGTTTCTGCCGTGAATTTCCTATAGGTCTCGCAGTTTTTGAGTAAGAACGAAGATCTCCGCGATCGAACGCATCGTGATCGCATCCATTGTGCGATGGGTGCGCATTTGTGTGTTTAGAGGTAAAAAGGATGGCAGAAGGAGAACCATGGGATTCCCGGAGACTACTCGCAGAGAATTTGTGAAGACAGGCAGCGCCGCGTTGGCTGCCACCGCAGTTTCGTGGAATGCATCGAGCTACGCAGCGATCGTCGGCGCGAACGATCGAGTGCGCGTTGGCGTGGTGGGTTGTGGCGATCGCATGAAGGGCGCCTTGATTCCGGCCTTTCTGCAGCACGCCAAGGAGATGAACTTCGAGTTTGTCGCCGTGTCCGACCTTTGGAATCGCCGCCGCGAAGAAGGCACCGCGTACATTGAAAAACTTGGCGGTGGGAGGATCGATGCGGTCCGCAATAACGACGAGTTGTATGCGCGCAAGGATGTGGATGCAGTCCTCGTGGCCACGGCAGATTTCCAGCACGCGCTGCACGGCGTGGAAGCTGTTGAAGCAGGCCGAGATGCTTATGTTGAGAAGCCGACGGCGCACACCATGGACGACGCTCGTAGGTTTCTTGGTGCCGTGAAGAAGACGGGCAAGATTGTTCAGGTGGGCACGCAGCGCCGCAGCACGCCTAGCTATCAAAAAGCCGCAGAGTATATCCAGTCCGGACAGTTCGGCGACATCGTGATGGTGGAGATGACGTGGAACGTCAATCAGCCTGGCCGCTGGCGCAGGCCCGACGTTGTACCGCTGCTGAAAGAAGAGGACACGGATTGGAAGCGCTATCTTCTCAATCGGCCGCACGTGGCCTTCGACGCGCGCAAGTATCTTGAGTTTCGCCTCTTTTGGCCGTACTCCTCGGGTATTCCCGACCAGTGGCTCGTGCACCAGATCGACACGGTGCATTGGTTCACGGGTTTGCCGCATCCGCGCAGCGTGGTTGCGAACGGCGGAATTTACTTGTGGAAGGATGGTCGCCAGAACTGGGACACGATGACAGCTGTTTTCGATTACGGTCCACTCGACGATCTGACGAAGGGCTTCCAGGTGCAATACACCTCACGCTTCACCAACTCTGCGGGCGGTGTGAAGGAGCTTTACTACTCGAATGGCGGCATGATCGACATGGACAAGCAGACGGTGACGCCTGCAGGCGGTCTCAGTGCGAAGTCCGCAGCGGAGATGGGCATGAAGTCGAACCTGCTGCCGAGCTTCTCTCTCGTCGAACATGCCGAGGCGGCATCGACAGCGGCCGACACGGGCGCCGATCCGCAGACCTCGGCCAACATGCGCAACTGGATGGAATGTGTGCGCTCGCGCAAGACGCCGAATGCGCCCATCGAGGCGGGCTATAGCCATTCCATCGCGCTCTGCATGAACGTGGCCGCGATTCAGACGGGCCAGAAGGTGACCTTCGACGATAAGACGCAGCAGGTGATCGTGGGAGACAAAGTGTATGCGTAGCATGGCTGTGCTGGGAATTTTTGCGGCTGCCATGACAATCACTTCCACCCCACTCATCGCCGCACCTTCATCAGGCGTGCAGGTGGTCGCCGATGAGGCGCAACGCCGTGTCGACATTACGATTGACGGACAGCCTTTCACTTCGTATCTTTGGCCGACCACACTGAAGAAGCCGGTACTCTATCCGCTCATCACGGACGAAGGCGTGACAGTGACACGCGGCTACCCGCTCGAACCGCGGCCCAACGAGCGCGTCGATCATCCGCATCACGCGGGCATGTGGTTCAACTACGGCAATGTGAACGGATTCGATTTTTGGAATAACTCCGATGCCATCAAGCCCCAAGATCGCGCCAAGATGGGCACGATTCTCCAGACGAAAATTGTTTCGACCAAGAGTGGCCCCAACCGCGGCGAGCTTGTTGTCGACTCCGTTTGGGTCACCGGCACGGGCCAACAGTTGCTGGAACAAACCACTCATTACATTTTCAAACGCCGTGATCATGCACGGGTGATCGATCAGGTCATCACCCTGAAGGCTCTGAATCGAACAGTTTTCAACGACGATAAAGAAGGCGTGCTCGGCATACGCGTGGCGCATTGGCTTGAATCGCCGGACGAAAAAGGGGGCGTACTTCTAGATGCGAATGGCAGGCCGACCAAAGTCGAGTCGGCTGACACCAGCGGCGCGACTGGAGTGTATCTGACGAGCGAAGGCGTGAAGGGTGGCGCTGTTTGGAGCACGCGCGGCAAATGGTGCACGCTCACTGGCCACACCGGCGAACACACGGTGACGATTGCGATTCTCGATCACCCAAAGAATCCCGGTTATCCGACTTATTGGCACGCGCGCGGGTATGGGCTGTTCGCGGCGAATCCGCTGGGGCGAAGTATTTTCGATCCCAAGCAGCCCGCGTTCAATTTCACGATGGAGAAAGATCAGACTGTCAGATTTCGTTATCGCGTCGTTCTGCTTTCGGGTGAAGCGACGTCGGACGAATGGAATCGCGAGGAAGACAAGTTTGCAGCGGAGTATCCATAATGCGCTTGAGCTGGCGATTGCGAGCGTGAAGTCTTGCCCAGAAAACTCCAACCAAACGCGAGGTCGACCAATACACACCGGAGGGTGTTCGGATGAAATCGTTTGATGCAATGCGGCGGGATTTTCTGCGCACTGGCGGTATCGGAATGGCGGCTGCCGGGTTTCCGCTGATTTCGGTTGCAGCGTCGGGGCAAGAGGGGGCGAACACCAGCGCGTCGCAGGGCGTCTTCGATGTGCGCAAATTTGGCGCTGCGGGCGATGGAAAGACGCTCGACACGCAAGCCGTGAATCGCGCGATTGAAGCAGCGGCTGCCGCGGGCGGTGGCGTGGTTGTTTTTCCGGCGGGCACGTATCTCTGCTTCTCGATTCATTTGAAGAGCCAGGTGCATTTGTATTTGAGCCAGGGCACCACGATTCTTGCTGCCGATTCGCCTAAGCCCGGCGACCAGACTGGTTACAACGGTGGCGCCTATGATGCCGCGGAGCCGAACACCGCGTGGGACGCCTACCAGGACTACGGCCACAATCACTGGCACAATTCGTTGCTGTGGGGCGAAGACATTCACGACTTCAGCATCACCGGCCCCGGTCTGATCTGGGGCAGAGGACTGAGCTTTGGCGCAGGACCCGCGCCGGCTCCTTCCACCGTGCTGCGTGGCTTCGGTGCACCCGAGCCGGCGGGCCGACAAGCTGCTCCGGCTCAACCCGCGCGTCATTTCAATCCGCGCGGGGACTATCCGATGTATCAGGCTGAACAGGCTGGCGTCGGCAACAAAGCCATCGCGCTCAAGAATTGCCGTAACGTGCTGCTGCGCGATTTCGCGATTTTGAAGGGAGGACATTTCGGCCTGTTGCTGACCGGCGTCGATAATCTCACCATCGACAATTTGAAGATCGACACCGATCGCGATGGCATCGACATCGACTGCTGCCAGAATGTGCGCGTCTCCAACTGCACCGTCAACTCACCCTGGGACGATGGCATCTGCCCGAAATCCAGCTACGCCCTCGGCTATGCGCGCGCCACGCGCAATGTCACCATCGCCAACAACTGGGTCACAGGGTGCTACCAGCTTGGCACGGTGCTCGACGGGACTTTCAAGAGATTTCCCGCCGATCAACGACAGTATGGGACGGGCCGCATCAAGTGCGGCACCGAATCCAACGGCGGCTTCATTAACATCACCATCACCGGCAACGTCTTCGAAGGATGCTTCGGTTACGCGCTCGAGTCGGTCGATGGCGCTCTTGTCGAAGACATCACCATCTCGAACACGACCCTGCGCGACCTTGCCAGCGGACCGCTCTTTTATCGACTGGGAAGTCGTCTGCGCGGCCCGAAAGACTCCACCAAGGTTGGAACCTTCCGCCGCGTGCTGGTGAACAACCTCACCTGCTACAACGCCTCAGCGCGCCAGGCATCTGTATTAAGCGGTATCCCGAATTACCCGCTCGAGGACCTCAAGTTCTCCGATATCTATATAGAGACGGGCGGCGGCGGCAGTGCCGAAGACGCCAAGGCCATGCCCACCGAGCAGGAAGACAACTATCCCGACCCCAACCGCTTCGGCGTCACGCCTTCGACCGGGCTCTTTCTCCGCCACGTTCGCAACCTCGAGATGAGCCACGTCGAGATCGCCAATCGCACCGCCGACGCGCGTCCGCCCTTCTATCTCGGTAGCGTCGACCGCGCCGATCTGTTCGCGATCACTGGGCCACGCGTTTCCGGCGGAGCGATCCTGCTCAACGACGTGAAAGACCTGCGCATCGGCTGGAGCCGGGCCGCCGCGGATGCCACTCTGGCCAGTGTCGACTCGAAGACGCTGTAAGAGATCCGAGCAACGGTGGCCGGGGACAGATCGACGAGCCTGCCGCGCGCCGGTTTCCACCCGCACTCCCTGGCCAAGCATCTTCACCCATTTTTGAATCCTCCTCAGGGCTCAATCGTCAAGTCCATTCCCGCATCAAACCTCTTTGAGGTGAATTGGAATGCGTGCAAGAATCGCCCTGGCGCTCGTGTTGACCGGGCTCTTCGCCTGTGCAAGCGGATGCAAGAAAGAAATCGATACAACGGAATTCAAATCCGCGATCAACAAGTCTTTCGCCGGCCATCACGAATGTGTGTGGCCCGAACCCATCAAGCTGCCCGCGGAGGCCGATCCCACCAAAGACGAGAGCGTCCGCGCCTACGAGGCCTTGACCGATGCCAGCCTTCTGATTCGCGAATCCGCGGAAAAGAAGCGCTTTCTCGTCGGCTCGAAACTTGTCAACGTTTACGACCTCTCCGACAAGGGACGACCCGCCTGGACTCCCGATCCCAACCAGCCCGGTTACGGCAACTTCTGCTTCGGCCACTTCAACGCCACCGCTATCGACAAGGCCGTCCCCAACGACCCCTCAGACCCCACGCAGTACACCGTCACTTACCGGTACGAGGTGGAGGGCATCCCCGACTGGGCCCGCACCCCCGAATCGATGAGGGCCTTTCCCAAGATCGCTGCGGACACATCGATTCAGTCCGCTAGCGTGACGCTGGTGAAAGGCGCGGACGGGGGCTGGGTTGTCGGATCGCCCCAAGCTGCGGAATAGGAGATGGAGGGTGGGTCCCGGATGAGCAACGGAAGTAATCCCAGTTTTGGTTAGGAACCGATCTGTTCTCTAACGAAGGCCTTTGCTCTAAGTGGCTCGAAGCCTCAATTGCAAGAGTTCATCGTGCGACTCGACGCTGACCTCCAGCGAGTTTCCAGCGTTCTGCGACTTCCCGCGCCGTCTCGAAGGCGAGTTCGTGCAGAAGTCCGAGTGCAAATCGATCTTCGGCTGTGAGTCGTCCGCGATTTACAAACCCCTCAGGTAACAATTCCATTAGTGCGCGAGAAATATGCACGTTAAATGTCTTCGATCTGGTCCCGTCCACGCTCCAGGGGATCATGAATGGATTCTGCGAATCTGAACTGACTGTCCTTGTGGTCTCATGGTCGAATTGGATTTTGATCGTCATCTGTGGATAGTCGTCGGTTTGGCTGCCCTCTAACACCGTCTCCAGTCTCGGTTGGATAGTGTCTTGGTCGACGAATGCCTTACGGAAGATCTCCTTCTGCTCTGGGGAGCCATCCCTGTAGTTGAAGATCGATGCATCGTCTCCGGCCTCTTCGGTGTGTTCGAGAAGCCAGCGATCTGTGATTCCCATATTGACCGGTTCAGGCTTCGCAATGAGCGGTTCATTGATTGCATCAAGAAAATCTTGAACGACCTTGGCCTGAATGGTCCGATGATTCGCAGCGACGTAGTGGTCACCGTCCCTGCTAATCGCAAGGTCAGCTCCTGTGTGTCCCCATCCGTCATGTGTCGAAGATATGGTAATGAGTTGCGCTTGGAGAACCGACTGACCAAGTGCAGGTACGAGGGAAACCGAGGTGAAAAGGAGAGCGGCGAAGCCTACGACGTTCATAGCAGGGTCGACTTTCTGTGACCCCACTATTAGACGACAAAAACGTCGCTTTGCTCTTTCCGCAGGGGTGACCGTCCACTCGCACACTACAAGTTGATCAACCCCTGACCGCGAGCCGAAAGCTACCCACCCTGCACGGCCCGTCGTTTTTGGTCCTGCTTTTCGCCGTGTCTCGGTACCCACACCGTGTCTGCCATGACACGTTCCGCCTAATCCAAACATCCCACAAATCCTTTTGAATCAATCGTCTCCGATTGGCTCCGCACTTGCACTCTGTCTAGGCGCAGGCAATGGGGGGACGCGATGACAGGCTTGATTCTCAGCAGACTGGCGATGGTGGCGACGGTGGCAGTGGTTCTGGCGGTGCAGGCGATGGCGCAGAATGCAGCCGTTCCCGCGACGAAACGGACGATCGTCGTGAGCCTCGAAGACCGCAAGCTGGCGCTCGTCGAAGACGGGCATGTGAAGAAGGTCTACACCGTTGCAGTGGGCAAGCCTTCGACGCCGAGTCCGACGGGGACCTTCGTGATTGAGCGCCGCGTGATGAACCCGACGTACTCGCACAACGGCAAAGTCGTGCCGCCGGGGCCGGGCAATCCGGTGGGCACGCGGTGGATGGGGCTCAGCCTTCACGGCTACGGAATTCATGGAACGAACGAGCCGCGGTCGATCGGCAAGCCCTCGTCGCATGGATGCATTCGCCTGGCAAGGCCGGACCTGGAAGAACTGTATGCGCAGGTGTCGGTGGGCGACACGGTGGTGCTGGTGGGGCAGCGCAATGAGCAGACAGCCGCGTTGTTCGGCAATGGAAGGCCGCTTGTTCCCACGGCAGCCCAGCCGGTGTTGACTGCGCAGAATGGTTCTGCTGCGACTCCGGCTTTGGCAGCGAGTGCAACGGGCGTGGCGGCGACGACTGCGATGGTCGAGGCGTTGAGCGGAACAGCACAGGGGACGCGGTAGGCGCAGGGACGCGGTAACGGAGGTACGACGATGCAGTGGTTGATGGAGACATGGGGTGGGATGGGCGTGGTTCTGCTGCCGGTGGCTGCGGCGCTGCTGCTTGAGGAGTTGACGTTTGGTGGGTTGGTCCGGCTGATGCTGGCTCCGCGGCCGGGAACCAGGAAACACAAAGAGCCCACATACCGAAAGGGAGGCGCGCGATGCTCGCATTGAAGATGTTGCTGACGGTCGTGGGAATGCTGTTGCTGACTACCGCATTTGGGTTACCGCTGTATGCGCTTTGGCTGCGTATTCAGAATGCGCGGCGCGTGGCGAAGGGAGAAGAATCGGTCGTTCAACCTGAGAAGATTTCGTGGCGTGGTCCTGTGGGACTGGCGATTGTGGCATGCCTGCCAATGTTGATTGCAGGCAGTATCGTCGTGGTGCCGAGCGGCATGGGCGGCGTGCGCATCAGCCAGATCGAAGGAACATTACCGGGGACGCTGTATCCAGGGGTGCATTTTATTACGCCGCTCGTGGATACAGTGCAGATTTTCGATCTGCGCGATCACATTTTTACCGCCGGCATGGGGACAGAAAACGCGAAGGGAGCGCCGACCGAGACTGCTCTCGATGTGCAATCGCGCGAAGGGCTCAATATTGGGTTGGGCGTGACGGTGCGGTACAAACTGGATCCGAACAAGCTGGCGAGTGCGCAGGTGCATTTGCCGCAGCCCGCCGACAAGGAGATTGTGCCGCCGGTGGTGGCGAGTGCGTGGCGCGAGCTTGCGCCGCAATACACAGTGCGCGAAATCTTTTCGACCAAGCGCGAAGAGGTGCGGGCAAAAGCCGCGAGTGTCATTTCGCGCAAACTTGGTGCCGATGGAATCGTGGTGGAAGAGGTGATGCTCTCCGACGTTCAGTTGCCGGAGGAATACGCGAAGGGCTTGGAAGGCTTGTTGCTGAAGGAGCAGCAGGACGATCAGATGAGCGTCGACACGGACATTCAGCAGAAGCAGGTGCGGATTGCCGAATTGCAAGCCGAGGCCGAGGCGGCACAGAAGGTAAAGCAGGCAGAGGGCGATGCCAAGTCGAAGGTCGTCGAGGCGAAGGGAGAGGCGGATGCAATGCAGTACACGCTGCCGCTGAAGCAGAAGCAGATTGAGCAAAGCAAGCTCGAAGCGGAAGCGCGCAAGGAGGCGACGATTCAGAATGCGGAGGCCGATGCGGAGGCGAAGGTGATCGACAGCAAGGCGGAGCTGCAACGGCGCAACTTGCTGGCGGATGCTGAGGCAAGCCGCATCAAGCTGATTGCCGTGGCCAATGCGGAGCGCATGACGAGCGAGGCCGAGCTGCTGAACAAATCGCCGCTGCTCATCAATAAGATCGTGGCCGAGCGGTTGTCGGACAAGATCCAGGTGGTGATGGTGCCGTCGGACGGGAAGTTTTTCTTTGCCAACGATGTCTTCAAGAACATGGCGAACGCGCCGGTGGTGAAGCAGGAGATGGAGAACGAATCGGAGCCTGACACGAAGGGCGGCGGGCACTGAGACCGCGGGGGCGAGAGCTCCAATCTCTCGCCCCACCGAAACCTGCTTCGTGCGAAACGATATAATCCGCGCAAACGAGATACGCGCAGAAACGATGAAGACAATGAAGCTGTTCCGGTGGGCTGCGATGGGGCTGGGCATGCTGCTGGCAATGAGAGGCAGCGCCCTTGCGACGAGCCCCTGGGAGCAGCCGGCCGGTGCATTAGCTGAGCAGATTGCGGCGATTCTGGGATCCGGTCAGGCGCATTTGACGATTCGCAATCTGTCGAGGATTCCCAATGACGACGTGCCCGCGATTCGCAAGCTGCTCGCGCAGGATCTAAAGGAGCACGGCGTGACTGTTTCGGACGACGAAAGCGCCAATTCGATCCGTGTGACGTTGAGCGAGAATGCGCGCGAGCGGCTCTGGGTTGCTGAAGTCATTGAAGGAAGTGTGACGCAAGTGGCGATGGTGCGGTTGGATTCGGACGGAGCGCAACACGCTCAGACTGCCGGAGGTTTGACGCTGCACACGGAAACGATTCTCCGATTGAACGAGCCAGTGCTTGCGGTTTTGGAGATAGCGAACGGAATGGTTGTGCTTGAGCCAGAACAGATTGTTTTCGAGACGCGCGTTCCTAATGGGTGGCGCGAGCAGAGCCGCACCGGTATTGGACAAAAGCAACCACTGCCGCGCGACCCAAAGGGCATTCTGGTGCCGGAGGGCGGCACGGCGTTTGAAGCGTGGCTTGCGGGAACGCAGTGCAGAGGCTCGTATGATCCTGCGCAGTCGCCGGGGCAAGGTACGGTGAGTTGTTATGCGAGCGACGATCCGTGGCCCTTGCTCCAATCCGAGCAGGCCGCAGTCCCAGCGAAAGCCTTCTTCAATAGCGCGCGCAATTATTTCACCGGCGTGATCACGCCCAGCGTTGATGAGGACCCGCGAGCTTTCTACGCAGCTGCGTGGATTCCCCGCGCTGTGGGCGGTGCGGCGCTTGTTGTCGGAGGCATCGACGGCAAGGTGCTGATGATCGAAAGCGGAATTTCGAAGCCGATTGCAGGTACGCGCGACTGGGGCAGTGATTTTGCCGTGATTCACTCGGGATGCGGGGCTGGTGCGCAGATCATCGCATCGGGCTCAGGAGAAGCCGCCGCAGACAGCCTTCGCGCCTACGAGCTGCCGGCGCTTGAGGCTGTGCCGGTAAGCGTGCCGCTGGAGGTGGGCGGAACGGTGATGGGGATTTGGTCTGCACCGGATGGAAAGAGTGTCTTTGCGACGGTGCGCCGCGCGGATGACCAATATGAGGTGGACCGTGTTACGGCGCTTTGCAATTAGTTGTGCTGTCGTGCTGCTCGCGCTGCCCCTGGCTGCACGGACGCGGCCCCATTATGGCGGCGCCTTGCATGTGGAGACGGAAGGTGATCCGTGGCAGAAGCCCGACGGCATTGCGCGACGGCTGGTCTTCGACGGCCTGACCACCCTGGACGCGAGAGGCACGGTGCAGGCCGCTCTCGCGACGGGCTGGGAATCGGACAATGCGGACCATCGCTGGCAATTTCGGCTGCGACCGGGTGTGCACTTTCACGATGGCTCGCCACTGACATCGACGGCCGTAATGCAGGCGCTGAATCTGGATTGCCCCGCAAACTGTCCATGGGCAGCGGTGCATGCAGTGGGTTCGATGGTGGTGTTTACCAGTGATTCGGCGATGCCGAACCTGCCGGCTCTTCTCGCTGAAGATCAGTTTCTCATCGCGCTTACCGTTACAGCGGACGGCAAGACGCCGGACGGCAATATCGGCACGGGAGCGTTCCAGGTCACCAGCTTCAACAATGGTGTGCTCGAACTGACGGCCAATGAAATTTGCTGGCAAGGTCGGCCATTTGCCGATGCGGTTGAGATTCGAGCGCACCGGTCCGTGCGGGATCAGTGGCTCGATCTCAGCATCGGACGGGCCGACGTGGTGGAAGTTCCGGTGGAGATGCTGCGGCAGGCGCAGCAGCAGAAACTGACCGTTCTTGTCACTGCACCAACGTCTTTGCTCGCATTGCAGGTCGCGGACACGGGCTCTCTCGCCAATCCCATGTTGCGCGCAGCCCTCGCGGCGTCGATTGATCGCAGCGCGCTTGCCAACGTGATTTTTCAAAAGCAGGGCGAGGCAACCGCGAGTCTATTGCCGCAATCGCTGACGGGGTTCGCCTTTCTATTTCCGGTGGATCGCGATCTGAACAAAGTGCACGAACTGCGCGGCGGTCTCGCGACGCCAACGCTCACGTTGAGTGTCGATGGAGATGGAGCGTTGCTACTGGCCGCGCAGCGGATCGCGTTGAACCTGAAAGAGGCGGGATTCAACGCGCAGGAGGTCGACGCTGGGGGTGCGCAGCGCGCCGATCTAATGCTGCGAACGATACCGCTCGAAGGTGGGGAGGCTGCTGCTGTATTGGAATCTGTGTCGCGGAGCGTTGGTGCGCCTGCAATTGCTCTGGACTCCAGCCCTGCATCCGTCTATAGAGCGGAACGCGGCTTTCTTGATCGGCACACCCTGATTCCGTTGGTCGACCTTCCGCGGGCGTATGCGACGGGCGCGCGGGTTCGCGATCTTGGGTTGGATGCGGACGGCATTCCTGACCTTGCCGGAGCGTCGCTGGAGGACGCGCCGTGAGCCTGCGACAAAGGCTCCTTCTGCTGTTTTCGCTCACTGTCGCTGCGGCGGTGGCGGCAGTGGCCTGGACGGTACTGGTGCGGATCCGCCATGTTTTCGAACAGCGCGACCAGGAAGAAACCGCGCTCTTTGCGAGCCAGTTTCAGCGCGAATTTCAGCATCGCTCGTCCGAAGTGGCGGCTGCTGTCGATCGATTGGCGGCCGGGGATCGCGCGCGCGGGATGGCTTTTGAGATCGTCCAATCTGGCGATGCTTCGCCCTATCTGACCGAGGCGCAGACGATGGCGGAGGATGCGCAACTGGACTTTCTTGAGATTGTAGGCACCGACGGAAACGTGGTGAGTTCGGCGCAGTGGCCGGCACGATTTGGTTACCCGGAACCCGCAGTCACGGATGCAGGCGAAACGGCATTTCTGAAGCGCGAGGAATTGCCCGATGGCAACAGTGTTCCTGGTCTTTTCGCCGTGCGGCCGGTGAGCGGCTCGGAGCCCGCTGTGCGTTTGGTGGGGGGCAAGCGCCTGGATCAGAATTTCCTTGCCGGTTTGCCTGTGGCGCCCGGGATGCAGGTGGCTTTGTACAACGAGAGTGAGTTAAGCGCAGATGCGAGCAACGTACCAGGCGGTGCGCAGAATTCATCGGCAGCTTTCGACGCGAAGCAGCTCGTGGGAACAAACGGCGATGTGCCGGGTGCCGATCGATACGGGACGCTGATTGAATCCGCGGTGAAAACAGGACAGCAGACGAGCGGCATCGTGTATTTGACTGCGCGGCGCGAGGATAGCGTGAGCGCGACCGCGATCCCGTTGAAGAATGTAGCGGGTCGAGTGCTGGCAGTGTTGATCGTGGCTCTTTCGCGCGAAGGCATGGTGGAAGCCCAGCAGCACATACGGACTATCGCGTATGGAGTTGCATCCGGCGGAATCCTGCTGGCGATTGCGTGCAGTTTGTGGATTGCGGCACGCGTATCGCGGCCAATTGAACAGCTGGCGCATGCGGCCGAAGAGGTGGCGAGCGGCAATTGGAATGTGCGCGTGCCGGAACGGGGACATGACGAAGTAAGCGTGCTGGCACGCAGCTTTAACCACATGACGGAGCAACTGACGAGCCAGAGGGAACAGCTGGTGCAGAGCGAACGGGTAGCGGCCTGGCGCGAACTGGCGCGGAGACTGGCGCACGAACTCAAGAACCCGCTTTTTCCGCTGCAATTGACGGTGGAGAATCTGGTGCGGGCCCGCGCCTTATCTGCTGAGGAATTCGACGAAGTCTTTCGCGAAAGTACGACAACCCTCGGCATGGAGATCGCAAACCTGAAAGCGATCATCGGGCGCTTCAGCGACTTCAGCAAAATGCCGAAGCCGGAGCTGGAGCGCATCGATGCGAAGGATGTGGTCGAGCGGGTGCGTTCGCTGTATGAAGGCGCGGCGAGCCGCGAAGCGGAGATCGAATTCGCGACGGAGATTGCCGGAGAGCCGATGGCGATGATGGTCGATCCTGAGCTGTTACATCGTGCGCTATCGAATCTCGTGCTGAACGCGATGGACGCGATGCCCAACGGCGGCAAGCTGACCATTTCAGCCCGGCTACGGGGACCGAACATCGAAATCAAAGTGGCAGACATGGGCGAGGGGTTGACGCAGGAGGAATGCGAACGGCTGTTTACGCCGTATTACACGACCAAGCTGCACGGGACCGGATTGGGATTGGCGATTGTGCAATCCGTCGTGGCCGATCATGGCGGCACGATTGCGGTGGAAAGCCGCGAGGGCGGTGGTGCAACGTTTATCATTACGCTGCCGAGAATCACCGCATGACAGTGAAGGCCAAGATTCTGATTGTCGACGATGAGGCGAACACGCTGGCATCGCTGTCGCGCGCCTTTCGACTTGCGGGGCACGAAGCCGTGGTGTGCGACAACGCGGAACGCGCGCTGGAATTGGCGAAGACCCAGCCGTTCGATTTGATTCTGAGCGATGTGGTGATGCCGCGCCGCGACGGCCTTATGCTGCTTGAAGATTTGAAAACGGCGGGCGTTGCCGCGCCCGTGGTGATGATGAGTGGGCAGGCGCACATCGAGATGGCGGTGCGCGCAACGCGGCTCGGCGCCCTGGACTTTCTGGAGAAGCCGCTTTCGACGGAAAAGCTGCTGGTGACGGTCGAAAATGCGCTGAAGCTGACGCGTCTCGAGACAGAGAATCGCGACCTGCGCGGGCGCGTTGGCAAGCACACGCTGGTGTGGAGCGGCGAAGCGATGCGGCGCGTGATGGCGCAGATTGAGCGCGTGGCAGCCAGTGAGACGCGCATTTGCATTTACGGAGAAACCGGCACAGGCAAAGAACTGGCTGCACGCACTGTGCACGAAAAGAGCCATCGGTCCGCTGGACCATTTGTGACGCTGAATTGCGCGGCAGTTCCCGCTGAGCTGATTGAGAGCGAGCTTTTTGGGCACGAGAAGGGCTCGTTCACCGGCGCAGCGCAGCGGCACGCTGGCAAATTTGAGCAGGCGCATCGAGGCACATTGTTTCTGGATGAGATTGGGGACATGCCGACCGCGATGCAGGCCAAGCTGCTGCGCGTGCTTGAAGAAGGAGAAGTGGAGCGCATCGGGGCGGACAAGCCGACGACGGTGGATGTGCGCGTGGTGGTGGCGACGCATCGCAACCTCGAGCAGCTTGTGGAGTCTGGAGGGTTTCGTCGGGATCTTTATCATCGGGTGGTAGTTTTCCCAGTCGAGTTGCCGCCGCTGCGCAAGCGCTGCGAGGATTTGCCGGCGCTGGTCGAACATTTCGCGCAACAGGTGAGCGCACAAAACGGATGGAAGCCGGTTCCTTTTGCAAAGTCGGCCATCGAAGCGCTGAAGGAATATGCGTGGCCGGGTAATATTCGCGAGTTGCGCAATGTTGTGGAGCGGCTGCTGTTGCTGGTGGTGGAAACGGAGGTGGATGCGGCGGCAGTGCATTTGGCGCTACCGGCGGTGCGCACATCGCCACAGACTGCCGAGCAAGGTCGGGAGAAGACAGGGACGCTTGCGGAACGTGTGTTGGAATTCGAACGCGCGGAAGTGCTGGCGGAGCTGGAACGAAGTGGAAAACACGTTACACCGGCAGCGAAGGCTCTGGGTCTCGAGCGGAGTCACCTCTACAAAAAGTGTCAGCAGCTGGGAATCGACCTGCAAAGCCTGCGTTCGTCGGAGTGATTTAGGCACACGTGACGTAGCGGCGTCGGATTGCAAATACGAAATCGGTTGTGAGCGAGACCGGGGGCGAGGAATGCATTGAGGGATGCAATGGAGCACGAGCCGGCGCGCTTGCCGAGACGGAGCTGGCACATCGCGTGGTTGCTAGGTCTCGGCGTGCTGGTCAACTACTTCGACCGCGTGAACCTTTCGGTTTCGCACGAATCGCTGATTGCAGCGTTTGGGATTTCAAATATCGCGTTCGGCTATCTTTCCAGTGCATACAACTGGACGTATGCGCTGTGCCAGTTGCCGGTGGGCGTGCTGCTCGACAAGTTCGGTGTTCGACGCGTTGGGCGGATCAGCACGTTTGTCTGGAGCCTGGCGTCGTTCTGTGCTTCAGTGGCACCGGGAATCCCGAGTTTGTTTGCGGCGCGTCTCTTGCTGGGCGTAGGCGAGGCGCCGACGTTTCCCGCGAATGCAAAAGCGATCGGCCTGTGGTTTCCCGCGAGGAAGCGAGGGTTTGCCACAGCGATCTTTGACTCGGCTGCAAAGTTCTCATCGGTGCTTGGCGTTCCTCTGCTCGGGATCATTCTGTTGAAAGTCGGATGGCGCTGGAGCTTTGCACTGACGGGTGTGATCAGCCTGCTTTATTTTCTGCTGTTCTGGAAGGTCTACCGCGAGCCGGATGACGACGCGTCGCTGAGTGCGGCAGATCGGCAATTCATCGAAGCCGAATCGCGAGGAGACGACGCGCGCAACACATCGACGGGCGAGCCGGAATCGCTGGGATATTTGCTGGGACAGCGAAAGGCGCTTGGGTTGGCGATTGGGTTCGGCTCGTATAACTACGTCTTTTACCTTTTGCTCGCGTGGTTGCCGAGTTATCTTACTCTGGCGCTGCATATCGACGCTTATCACTCATTCCTTTACACGAGTCTGCCGTGGCTGGTAGCGACGTTCGGCGACCTGGCGGTGGGTGGCTGGCTGGTGGATTCGCTCATTCGGCGTGGCTACAATGCGAGCCGTGTGCGGCAGGTGATTCTGATCGGTGGGACTACTTTCGGTCTTGGTATTTTGGGTGCAGCCAACACGCACAATGCGGCGCAGGCATTGATTTGGATTAGCGTTTCGATTGGCGGGCTTTCCGCGGCGGCCCCGGTGGGCTGGTCGGTGCCCGCATTGATTGCGAGCCGGAATAATGTGGGACGCGTGTGCGGCATCATGAATTTCTCGAATCAGCTTTCGGGGATCGCGGCATCGACGATCACTGGATATTTGTTTGCGGCGCACCGAGTTGGTTGGGTCTTTGGAATCGCGGGCATCTATCTCGCCGTTGGAATTGCCGCTTATGTTTTTCTGCTGGGAAGAATTGAGCCGGCCAAGCGTGAGCGGTCTGCGGCGAACGCGATTCCATGAGGCAGGCACAGTCGGCGTGCGAGTGCTTAGAATGAAGTGGGCGATATTCCGGAGAGCGAATTCGGCTGGACGCCGCAGTCTGCGAATGCTGGAGAAGACATGAAAGCGCTGGTTCTTTCCGCGTATAAGCATCTCGAGATGGAAGACGTGCCGGTGCCGCAGCCGGTCGAAGACGAACTGCTGATTCGCATCAGGGCGTGCGGCATTTGCGGGAGCGATGTGCATGGCTTCGATGGCAGCACGGGCCGGCGCATTCCCCCGATCGTAATGGGGCATGAGGCTGCGGGGATTGTCGAGGCTGTGGGCAGCGGCGTCGCGAATTTCCGCGTTGGCGATCGAGTGACATTCGATTCGACGGTGTATTGCGGGAAGTGCTTCTATTGCCAGCGGGGACAGATCAATCTTTGCGACGAGCGCGAAGTGATTGGGGTTTCGACACCGCTGTTTCGGAGAATGGGGGCGTTCGCGGAGTATGTGACGGTGCCGGCGCGAATCGCTTATGCTCTGCCGGAGGCGATGCCGTTTTCGCATGCGGCTCTGATTGAGGCTGCATCGGTAGCCGTGCATGGAGCGTCTCTGACGCCGATTGAACCGGGAGACACGGCGGTTGTGGTTGGCTCCGGCATGATTGGGTTGCTGACTTTGCAGGCTGTCCGGCAAGCGGGTGCCGAGAGGGTGTTTGTTGTCGATGTGGACGACACGCGGCTCGAATTGGCGCGGCAACTCGGAGCGACGGAGACATTCAATTCGAAAAAGCAGGATGTTGTTGCGGAGATTCAGAAACGGACGGCGGGGCGCGGCGCGGATGTTGCGCTGGAGTGTGTGGGAATCACGGATGCCATCGCGCTTGCTGTGGAAAGCGTGCGGAAGGGGGGCGCGGTGACGCTGGTTGGCAACGTTGCGCCAAAGATCGAACTGGCGCTGCAGTCCATGGTTTCACGACAGATTCGGCTGCAAGGTTCGTGCGCGTCGTGCGGCGAGTATCCGGAGTGCATCGCGATGATGGCGAGCGGCAAGATTCGCGTGGAGCCGCTGGTTTCGGCAGTGGCGCCGCTTGAGGAAGGAGCCTCGTGGTTTCAGCGGCTCTACGATCGAGAGCCGGGACTGCTGAAAGTTGTATTGCAACCGTAAGGATCGAATTCATGGGCGATTCATTGTTTGATTTATCCGGGCGGGTAGCGCTCGTAACTGGAACGAGCCGCGGCTTGGGACAGTATTTTGCGCGAGCGCTTGCGAAGGCCGGCGCGGACCTGGCGATGACCAGCCGAGACAGCGGCACGCTGCAGGATTTCTCGCGCGAGATCGAGGCGCTTGGCCGCAAAACATTTTCGGCAGCGCTTGATGTGCGGAATCACGCAAGCATTCAGCAGGCCGTTGCTGCGATTGAAGAGCATTTCGGAAAGATCGACATCCTGGTAAACAACGCGGGCTGCAATATTCGTAAGCCTGCGCTCGATGTCACCTGGGACGACTGGAACACGATCCTCGACACAAATCTTCGGGGGTCGTTTTTTGTGGCGCAGGCGGTGGCGCGCGGGATGATCGAGCGCGGCTATGGGCGCATCATCAATATCGGGTCTGTGACTAGCGTTGCGGGATTTGCTGGGTTAGCGCCTTATGGCGCGAGCCGCGGAGGCATAAAGCAGCTGACGATGAGCCTGGCCGATGATTGGGGCAGACACGGGGTGACAGTGAATTGCCTTGCGCCGGGCTGGTTCAAGACGAAACAGAACCAGGTGCTTTATGAGAATGCTGCTTGGGTGGAATACATCACGGATCGCATTCCGGTGAAGCGGCCGGGCCAGCCAAACGATCTCGACGGCGCCGTTGTCTTTCTCGCTTCGGAGTCGAGCCGGTATGTGACGGGCCAGACGCTGCTGGTGGATGGAGGCGTTTCGACCGGGGCTACGAAAGCGACGGTCTAAAGCGCCCAGCAACAAGAACAGTATTCAGTACCGTGACGACGAGGATTCGCGCTTTCCCAGGTCTCAAAGGCGAGATCTCCACCCCACGAACGAAGACCCTGTTCGTGGGGACCCCGGACCCTGGGGCATCCGAGTTCATGGGCACGATGACAAAATCGTGCGGTCAAAGTACTAGCCACAAAGACCAACCACTGGGTACGGCCCGCTCGCACAACCTATCCTGGTTTTGAACCGGAGCCGGAGCCCGATCCAGAACCGCTTCCGGAACCAGATCCGCTTCCAGAAGCTGGTTTCTTTTTCTTGCCTTCCTTGCTCGATGATCCTCCGCCGCTTCCGCTGTCGGACGAGTCGGTGGATTTGGTCATGCCGGATTGCGAGTTCAACGCGCTGACCGCGACATGCATCGTGGCATAAGTCACGCCTGGAATGGCGGTTTCTGCGCGCTTGGATACGGGAAGATTTTTATCGGCATCTTTCCGTACAAGGTAACCTTGCGCCAGGTCCAGATTCGGTAACTGACTGGCGAGCTCGTCGGTGTGCTTCTGCGGGACCATCACATAGTCGCCGGAGATGAGGCCTATATAGGTGGATTCATGCTCCGGATTGGCCATGGCTTGCTGCGTGGCGATGGCATTCACAAGGTTGCCGTTCATAATGAAGCGGGTGCGATCTTCCCAGTACGCAAACGCTTCGCTGAACGCATTGAGCGCAGGGGTGCTGATGGCGGGAAGAGTGACCATCGGCGCGACAACTTTGAGACCGGTCATCATGACTTTGAGAACTTTTAAGAATCCGGAGTCGTTGGGCGCACGAGAAATGTTGACCGCCATTTTTCCTGTGCCGCTGGTGAGCAAGATATGGCTGGTCGTCGACGTCGCCTGATCGGACTTGAATCCGAGCTGATCGAGGCTGGGAATCTTTCCCGCGTTATTGGGCGCGATGGATGCAATCGCAGTCCACGCTAGAGGCGCGAAGAGATTCATCAGCGGACTGGTCTGGGTGGCGTCGACGCGCAGCTGCGAGGCCTTTTCCGATTGGTCGCCGGAGCCGGGGCGGAATTGCGACAGCATGATGCTGACCGCGACATCGCCGTCGTGATCGAGCAGCTCGTCCTTTGAGATGTCGGTTGCGTAGCGCAATTTTGCATCATCCGGCTTGTAATGCAGATATTGCGTTTGCAGGGTGGGGTCAGGCAGACCACCGGTGGCGCCGCGACCTGCGGTGCCATAGCTCGAACTGTGCGGATTGACTTCGTCGTAGAATCCGCTCCAGAAATCGAAGGAATCGTGGGGAGTGTCGGCCGGATCCTGACCCGCGTTTGGGGCCGCGCCGGATTGCTGCGAGAGTGCTTCGGCGGCTTCCGGTGGCAAAAGGGATGAAAGCAGGCCAATGGCAAGGCCATTGCCGACAAAGCGGCGTCGGGAGACTGACATGTTCGCTTAACCTCGCTTCTTGCAGTTATGGGTGAAAGCGACTAGGGAATAGCTAAGTGCGAATGGTGCGGAAGTGGAAACAGCATACCCCCTATCGCGAGATTGTGCCAGAGTGTTGATTTCATCGAAATTCAAATTGATTATGGCGCTGGTGCGGGAACGCTCTTTAGTCCGCTGATGCTGACGGCCCAGTTCGTCGGGACCTCCTGCAGATCGAGCCCGCGCGTGCCGCTGCTGGCGCTTGAAAGGAGCCGCTCGAGCGGCGATTGGTGTTGACCGATGCCGCGCGTTGCGACGCCCTTGAAGTTCAGGCTGTAGGGGTCTGAAAGAGGTTCGCTGGTGCTGACCAGGAGAATGGTGTCGAGGCCGAAGGGCGCGCCAACTTTCAGCGCGAGGCTGCCCGGCAGCACAATCTGGCGCTGATCGTTTGCATCGTTGGGAAAGCGATTTTCAGAGTAATTGAGAGGGTAGAGAAGATTGCCTTGGCCGTGGCAGTCGATGTCGAGGATATAGACCCAGCGCTTTTGCAACACGCGCGAAGAGGAGGTGAGGATCAGCCTCAACTCGTCGCCCTGCTTCACGGACTGGCCGTCGCCGAGTAGGCTCTGATCGGTCACACGCATGAAGCCGAGGCGGTAATAGTCGTCATCGGAGGCGCCCGGACTGGAAGGCAAGCGAAGCCAGCCGGCCAGCTTCGCGAGACGCGTGGCGTAGTCGTTGAGCTTGCCGGCCGCGTCGGGGAGAGATGACAAATCGGCGATGGGAACCCAGTCCGTGCGCACTGGGTAGTTTGACGTAGAAGAGCAGCCGGGACTGTGGAGCGGTGCGTTGGCGTCGGCCGGACCTTTTTCGAATTCGGCTTTGTGGTACCAGGCCCAGGCGGGACCATCAGTGGTGAGGGTTCCGGTGAGCACGTAGTCGGCGCTGGCGACGTCGCCGACGC
>Ga0181535_10001956_pt1 | contig 25847 bp, 26 predicted proteins | sample PEATcosm2014_Bin_44_FD_119774 | JGI IMG/M metagenome (GOLD analysis project Ga0181535, IMG submission 119774) | Peatland microbial communities from MTU Mesocosm Facility, Houghton, MI, USA - PEATcosm2014_Bin17_30_metaG | ecosystem: Environmental > Terrestrial > Soil > Wetlands > Peat | place...
CCCCCAGAACCCCCGTTCCCGGTAGGAGACGGATTAGGTGTAATCGTGGGAATTATCGGAGGCGTGGGAGTGGGGGTAACATCGGGCGAAGTGTTTGTAGAACCGGCAGCGCAAGGATCCACAACAGAAGCCTCCCAAAACAACCATCCGCAGACCATACATTGCCCGGATGAGGGATTGGAAACCCCTGTCGAAGAACCGTATGAAGATGTTGCAAATAAGCAAGAATCACCCATAAACGAGTTAAAATTTGAGGCACTATACCCGTAACCGCATTTCTGGTTACAAGTGGGCGGTGTAGCAGGCGAACATAAAGTAGCGAGCATATTAGTTCCGCCCTCATCTAAAGACGCGAGTGCCTGCCCACCCGTATATTTTACATAATTACCCCCGACGTCAAGAGTACCATCATGGCAGCAGGAATACCCCGAGTAGCCGTCAGAATCAGACCAAGCACCGCACGCTGTATCAGCCGCCGCAGGATTTACAAGGAGCATACAAGCCGCCAATAAAACGAGGGCGGCACCAAGCGCAGCGACCAGAGGGCTCTTTATTTTCTGCATGGTTATTACCCGGGATAATATACGCAATTCAAGGTAATAAAGTGATATCATAATGATATCATTATGAAACATCTAAAAGTTACGAACCGCCGAAAACAAACGACGGGTCTTTGTTAATTACACGGTTTAAAAGCTCGCCCGACAAGCCATGACCCGACAAACTTGTTCTCAACCACTGGAAATTATCCATTTCCGAATCGCTTTTTATGTGCATCGCCGCCGAAATATCCCGAGAGCAGCCAAAAAAACGGTATCCGCAATGCCACGCCACCGCGTTAAAAACTAGTTCTTCGGGCTTCCATTCGGGGATAGTATCGATAAACGTTTTCCGTAAATATTTCATGAGATAATTACGCAGAGATGAGATATCCCCAACGTTGTATTCCTGATTTACGTCAAAATGCAAGCCATTTTCATAATTTCCAACACCGAGAACCCGCGACCAGTGATTTTTTAATCTGTCTTGTTCATCATCGTCAAATTCCGCAAAATATCCCGCGTGGATGTGCGGATAGCCAGAATCTGGTTGAGGTTCAACAACCCAGACATACGGAGATTTTTTTGTTTTATTCAAGATCTGGGAAGCCTTATGAAATCCCGCTTTTAATTCCTTCCACGATTTTTCTATCGTCAGAACTCGCTTATTATGCGGGTTATCGTGGTAGGTCGTAAATGTCAGCATGGTTAATGGCAGCGGGTTCTGTTTGGCCCACTCTTCAAGGGCGTAAAATTGAGCCAAACGGTAACGGGTATATTCGGGCTTCCAACGATGCATATAGGGATGCTCAATGAAAGTATAATCACCCTCAACGCGGTCGTATCCGTCGATAAATATCTTAACGTGCTCTTTGTCGCGAAGGTAGCACAGAAACGCAAAGCAAAGCCCCCTATAGGGCTTTAATCTGCGGTTATTTTTCAATTCCACAAACGCACTATAAGCCTTTTTCATTTTTAAGCCCGTTTTAGCATTTTCGCAATTATTCTAAATGAGCCAAGAGCGGTGGGCGGCAGAGCCGCCCCCCGCTGGTGGGGGTTGCCCCCTCCGCCCCCGCGCTCAGGTATCACGACCCGCGCCCTTTCCAGCCCCGCACAGCTAGGGGCCACGGGCGCGGGAATCGGATACCTGGGCGCATCACGATAGGGGCCCCTTCGGGGCATCACTTACCTGTTCTGTTGGCTTGATTAGACCTCATTAAACGGAAGGGAAATCATAGCACTGCCAGTATGCGTAAATCCAGCAAAAGACGAACGAAGGCTATTAAGTTCGGCTCTTAATTTCTGCATTTCTTCTGACTGAATAGCCGTTTCACGCAAAACGCCATAGGCAGGGGCAATAGTAAGGGCGGGCTCACATTTCTGGAATAGTTTTTCCATCTCCCCATCCGGGATACCATCGTATGCATGCCCGTAAGCGTCGCAGTGACCTAAAGCCAGTTCCGACATTTCGCTTCCGATAATCGGCAAGACGCGCATTTTAAAGAACCCGCGCAGACGGTGAAAATTTAACTGCGTGCGTCTCGTTAAGGGGTCTTTTGAGAAATAGCCCAACATTTTTAAAATGGCATTCCACCGTTCATAAACCGACTGAACGCAGAAAGGAAAGACCTTTTCTCCCGAGGTATCAACAACCCGCCCGATGTTTTTAGAGATAACCCCCGCACGCATAAGGTAAATGCTACTGGCGGTATTTTTCCATGCCAAAAGCGCGTCCTCGGCTTCGCGGGTAATCCAGACACGGCGCGCCGACTGGTTCTTTGATTTCGGGATATACAATTCAGTGAGTTTATCCGGAAATTTCTTTCTGTCGGGGAACGTAACGCACGACCATGTTAAAGACCGAATCTCGCCAATACGCATCCCTGTGCAAGCAGCAACGAGGATAAAGGCTTTAATTCTAACATCGGCAAAAGTCAGGATTTCACGCAGGATATTTAGATCAACAAATTTGATGTTAGTCAGGCGGCCGCCGCGAGGAGTAACACGACGCACGCGCATTTTCTCCTTTCCGCTTAACTCTATGTCGTTTTCAGCGAGCCAGAGCCGGATGGCGAGAGCATGTGAACGGACCGTAGTAGGTGCATTTTTCTCCGAATCCGCACGGATAAAAAGGAACAAATCCCGGGAATGGTCGCGCTGATTATCGGCCAGATACCGCGCTGCAAGCTCTTCATATTCTGCCTTTTCAGACGGGGATGTAATACGGCATTTTCGGCGATGGTCGTAAACGAAATCCATAAACCGACGAATGCCGCCAGCGTAAACGGAGGACGTGCCCTTTGTCCGAAAAAGCGATACAAAATCCTGTATAGGGGTCTTTGACACACATATCATTATGATATCACCTTGATATCAACTCACCCCTATTTTATTACCAAAAGTGGGAAAACAGTTATTGATTTATACCGCGATATAATTATAGGGTTTTTACTGTGCCGGGCCACATCCGAATTGTCAACGATCCCGTAGAACTTGTTCCGCTCCTCATGACGTTCAACAGTCCTGCGTTCAAAAAGGTATACGAATTACTGAGCAAATCGTGGATGACTGAGGAAGAACTTCAGGCACAGGTAACCGATGAGTCTGTTCCACTCTGTCTTCAGATCTTAAAGAAAGGTAATCTCGTGGAAGAACAGTGGCGGATGCCAAAGCCCGGCGAAAAGCCACAACGGGAGTTCCGGGGAACGTACAACAAGTTCCGTGCGAATTTCCAGTGCAACCTGCAGGATCTCTCGGACATCCTGTACATCTCGCTCTCAAACGACGAGAACCTCCGCGAAATTGTCGGCCAGATCGAGGTAGAAATGGGGGACGGCAACACGTCCATCAGCGATCTCTCCCGGAAATTCGGTGTCAGTCCGGTGTTCATCAAGGGGCTTGCAAAAAGGATACCTCAGCTTGATGTGAAGGGACAGGGGCTGGTGCTGCTTGACACCGGACGCTAAAGATCCTCTTTATTCCATCCTGCGCAGCAAACGCGAGGTCTCCCGGTTACAGATCCTGGTCGAGATCGCCGAGCACCAGCCGGCGGTACGCCAGCAGGAGATCGCGAACAAGCTCGGTGTCACGCCGCAGGCGATCTCAGAATACATCCGCGAGCTCACCGATGAGGGCATGGTCTCCGCAAGCGGGCGCGGCAACTATGAAGTGACCAAGGCCGGCATCGAGTGGGTGCTTGCAAACGCCGAGTCTCTGGAGTCCTACGCCCGGCATATCAGGCGCGACATCATCCAGCAGGTCTCGGTCTGGACAGCGATCGCCGCTGAGAACCTGCAGGCCGGCGATGAGGTCGGGGTCTACATGAAAGCCGGCTTCCTGTACGCCGCAAAAAAGAAGCAGCCGGCGACCGGTTCGGTTGTTGCCGACGCGAAAAAAGACGAGGATGTGGGCGTGGCCCGGTTAAACGGCATTATCGAGCACCAGGAAGGCACCATCACCATCTGCAAGGTGCCCCGGATCCAGCACGGGGGCTCGCGTCGGGTGCAGATGGACAGATTAAAGGAACTTGTCCACCCGGCAGGGATGGTGGCGGCAGTCGGGCTCGAGGCGTACATCGCACTCAAAGCCGCCGGTCATAAACCGGACCTGTTCTTCGGGGCGCGGGAAGGCGTGATCGAGGCATCGTTTCACGGGCTCGACTGCGTGATCGTGATCGTCGATGAAGAGTTCACGGATTTCTTAAAACGGCTTGAAGGCGTCGGGCTCTCGTACGTCATCGTCGATCTGATCGCCCCATGAAGATTATCGTCCAGCCGGTCAAAGGCAGCTACAAACTTCTCTTTTACGACGGGAAGCACGTCCACGGTATCGGGATTGTGGAGATGACCGATACCCCGAAGGGGCCCCGGCCGGTCAAGTACCGGCTCCGCTGGGGCTCCCGGAAAGAGTACCGGGCCACGCCGTCAAAAGACCTGATCGCCCAGCTCCGCGAGGGCGACGTACGGATGGTAAAACCGGACCCCCTGTTCGAGGAGTTCCTGCACGCGTTCCAGATCCGCACCGGCGCCGTGGATGTCTGCCGGATCTGCCTCCTGGACGACCGGTACACACTGCTCACGAATGACAACTTCGTGATATTCGGCAAGAGCGAGAAGATCTGCCTTGAGTGCGGGCGCCGGGAGCTCAGGCGCGAACTGGCGCCGATCGGGCACATGGGAAAGGATACGCTCCGGCACTTCGAGGAACTGCTCGAAGCGACCCGGAACCTCGACCGGGTGCTCGCGCTCGTCCAGCCGGAAAAACTCTCGATGAAGTCTGCCCTCTTCGACCGGATCGAGGCGCACCCGGTGCTTGCGACCGCAAAACTGGAGGAACTGCCGCTCCCGCACGAGTTTGTGGTTGCGTCGAGGATCGAGTCCCTCATGCCGGCCCAGCAGCTCGCGGTGGATGCCGGCCTGCTGTTCGGAAAAGATCTTCTTGTTGTTGCCGCAACCGCGAGCGGCAAGACGTTCATCGGCGAGATGGCCGGGATGAAAAATTACCTTGCCGGCCGGGGCCGGATGCTGTTCCTGGTTCCGCTTGTCGCGCTCGCGAACCAGAAGTACGAGCGGTTCACCGATCGGTACAGCGCCTTTGCAAAGACCGGCCTCCTGACCGGTGTTTCGCGTCTCAATCTTCCCGAGACCCGGAAAGTCGGTGACCGGAACCCGCAGGCCCCGATCGTTGTCGGAACCTATGAAGGGGTGGACAACATGATCCGGTGCGGCCAGAAGATGCACAACATCGCGACGGTTGTCATCGACGAAGTGCAGATGCTTGAGGACCCGGAACGGGGCCACCGGCTCGACGGCCTTGTCGCACGGCTCAAGTACCTCGCCCCCCAGGCGCAGTTTTTGTATCTCTCTGCAACGATAGGGTCGCCAAAGACGCTCGCAAAGAAACTCAACTGCCAACTCGTCCGGTACGATGACCGGCCGGTCGCACTCGAACGGTTCCTCCTTTTTACGGAACGCAAGCAGAAGATCCCGACGATTAAGAAGCTGACGACCGAGGAGTACAAAAATACCTCATCGAAGGGGTTCCGGGGCCAGACGATCATTTTCACGAACGCCCGGGCCCGGTGCCATACGATCGCCGATGCGCTCGGGATGCGGGCGGCGGCCTACCACGCCGGGCTCTCAAGCCAGGAGCGCCGTGAGGTGGAGACGAAGTTCCTGGATGGCAAGCTCATGGCGGTTGTGACGACCGCGGCTCTCGGGGCCGGGGTCGATTTCCCCGCGTCGCAGGTGATCTTCGATGCCCTTGCGATGGGCCGGGACTGGCTTTCCGTGCAGGAGTTCAACCAGATGGCAGGCCGGGCCGGCCGACCGGACTTCCACGACCTCGGCCGCGTCGTGCTCCTTGCCGAACCCGGCGGGAGTTACTCGCGCGAGCAGCCGGGAACGGAAGAGGAGATTGCGTTAAAACTCCTCAAGGGGGAGATGGAGGAGGTCGCGCCGGTCCATGACCTTGAACAGAGTTCGGAGGAGTACGTGGCAAACGCGGTCGCCTGCGGGGGCGAGGAGGCGGATCTTGCCCGGATCAACACCATGATGGTGGGGAGCATGGAGCCGGTGCTGCCGGAGCTCGTCGCCCACAGGCTCGTGCAAAAGAAGGGGACAAAGATCGAGCTCTCCCCTCTTGCCCGCGTAATGTCCGAGCATTTCATCGGCATCGAGCGGCTGCTGGAGATTGTTCGGCTTGCGCAGAAGATTGACGACCCGCTCGATATCATCGCGGAGCTGGAGAGCGAGGGGATGGAAAAGGAGACATCTTCGAAGTCACAAAAACAGCATCACGGGGGCGGCAAGAAGGGGCATGGGAGACGGTGAGTGTGGGGGTTTCCCTGTGTGTGAGACCCCGCATCTAATCCCCACTTTAGAGCACATTACATCGATAGTGTAGTGGTTATCACTAGGTGTTGCCAACGCCTAAACCCGGGTTCGAGTCCCGGTCAGTGCATTTTTTCTGCCTAGGGGTTCTTGAGGCGATGTACTTTTTTTAAGATAGTCCAATCTCCATAGCAGCATACAGACAGTTTGTCTAAATTTACCGATAAATTCAATTTACACCTTTAGCGCGATGATGTAAAGCGATATTTTCGATTTTTATGAAAATACAATTAAAAGGAAATTGTTATATTTGCTTGACACTATATCAAAATTATGATACCTATATCTCAATTAAAATTGGGATCTAATGATGCACAAAATTATCGAAAACGAGGTAATAAAGAATATTTCAATAAAATTTTTTTAAAAACAGAGGAACTTGATGACATTTGTAAAGATGACAAATATTTTTTACTTGGTGAAAAAGGCACAGGAAAGACTGCATATGCGGTTTATATGACCAATAATTATTATAAAAATATTTACGGTTCAATTCAATTTATAGGACAGACGGAGTACCATAAATTTGTAAAAATTAAGATGGATAGAAATCTTGAATTCTCTAATTATGCTAGTGTATGGCGAGTAATTTTATACTTATTAATGTCTGAACAAATAATTTCAAGACAAAAAGATCTTCCAAAATTTTTTAGTAAATTCACGAGGATGAAATTAATTAAAGATGCTATTGACAGTTTTTATGATCATGCTTTTTCACCCGAAATTATAAATGCATTACATTTCGTAGAAAATAATGAATCTGCAATTGAATTTTTTTCCAGTACTGGAATTATTGATGCAAAAGTAGGATCCACCAAAAAAGAAGAACAAAGCACGTCAGAGCATAAATTTCAAATAAATTTGTTAAAAATTCAAAAGAAATTTGAAGAAGCATTTTCGCAATTAAGATTGAAGGATGGGCGTATTTTATTTATTGACGGAATTGATATAAGACCCCCAGATATTTCGTATAATGAGTATTTACAATGCATACGGGGATTAGTGAATGCAATATGGACCGTAAATAATGAAATTTTTGGAAATCTTAAAGGACCCGGAAGAATCAAAGTTGTTCTTCTAATTCGACCAGACATTTTCAATTCACTTGGGTTACAAAATCAAAACAATATTATACGGGATAATTCTGTTCTTTTAGATTGGAGGACCAAAAATGAACAATATAGAAATTCAAAAATCTTTGAACAGGGAGATAATTTATTAAAAGTCAGCCAAAACGATGAAGAGAAAAAATCTCTATCCTTGGGGGATTCTTGGGATCATTATTTCCCATATAAAGTTGAGGCAAATTGGAAAAAAGATGTGCTTCTTGATTCTTTCCCAACGATGTTAAAACTTACATATGCTCGTCCTAGGGATATAGTGACAATATTATCTCTATTAAAAGAAAATGTGGTTTACAATAAAACCGATCAATTGGTCTTTGAAAAAAATGATTCCAAAAGTCCTGATTTTCGAGACAAACTCTCAAAATATTATCTTGCCGAATTACGGGATCAATTGTTTTTCTATTATACCGATGCAGAATATCAAATATTTCTAAAATTTTTCGAGTTTTTAAACGGAAAACGCGAGTTTTTATATCATCAATATTTACGTGCGTTTCAAGATTATTCAGACTTTATCAAACACAATAAATTTGAAACACCAGAATTTGCGAAAACTCCAGATGATTTCCTTCAATTTATATATAATTTAAACGTAATTTGCTATATTGAAGAGACAATTGATGGAGAACAATATTGGAGATGGTGTTATCGACAAAGAAGTTTCGGAAATCTTGCGCCGAAAGTCAAAACTTCAACAAAATATAGAATTTTTGATGGAATCGCAAAAGCTCTTAATATAGGTAAATTGCATTCTTAAATTTATTAGATATTTGTTTTTGCTATAATTTCAATGATCTTTTGAAAAAGAACGGCATCGCCCGGCAATTTTTTTAAAAAGATCGCCCCCACCTCCTGTCCCCCCCTTCACGCTCCGCAAAAAAAGCCGGACTCCCTTTACTCAAATTGAATGGGGGGTGCCATCATTATCCTGGTTTCCTGATCTGTACTTCGCGTGGAGTTTCAACCGCGTACGGCCACACTCTCACCGGTGTTTCCACCGTCGTAGGAAATCCTGTCAGAATTCCCGTTTACCGGCGCATCCGGGCCCGTAAAACCGTCTGATTGGCCCGCCCCAAAATTCGTGCCTTTACATCGCTCTATTTGCCAAAATAAGCCCAAATTTGGCCCCATATAATGCCCATTGGCGGGCAATAGTGGCCCATTACGGGCCACTGTTTTTGGGATCAACCGAAAACCCATCCGGGCCCGGAAACAGGCCTTAAAACGCGAATACGCGAACTTTTTACTTCGTCCGATTGCCAAAATACGGCTGATTTGGGCTTGTTTTTAAACGGAGCCCGATACGGGCTTCTTTTCGGGTGTGAAAGAGGTAATCGGAGCCCATATTGAACCCGGATTAGGGTAAGTGGTGATTGCAATCTCAATGGGGGTTACCCTGGGTGGAAGGAACGTTCGACCGGACATCAATATATGAACCGGCTATTCACGCACCATCTAAAATTTTTATTCCTTCCTCGCCACGCACACCCAGTGATCGTAGAACGCGTCGCCGGGACTCTCGCGCACCTCGACTTTCCGCCCGGTCTCTTCACCCCATTCCCGGATCAGGTGCGTTTCAGGTTCCGTGCCTACCGTGATGAGAGTCTCCCCGCTCACCGCAAAAAGCCCGGCCGCGATCTGGTGCCACATATCGGAAGAGAACGTGTTGATCTCGCCCATCATGATCCCGATGGCTTTGGGCACCGGCTCGATATACGCGGCAACCTGCGTCGCGTCGAGGCACATCGTTTCCTCCGGGTGCAACCGGCCTTTCTCGATACCGAGCGAGAGCAGCGCCGGGTCGTTGTCGTACGAGAGCGGGGTAAACCCGAGTTCGCGGAGCACGAGCGAACCGACGCCCGAACCGCAGCCGCAGTCGATGCAGGTCTCGCCGTTACTCTTCCCCCAGACCCCTGCGATCACATCCGCAAGAATGCCCTTCCTAACCGGGTTCAAGTCCTCCATGGCCGGCGGTACTTCGTTTGCAAGCATCAGGGAGAAATATTCCCGGACTGCCGCTGCCCACACGGCCCGGTCTTCCTGGTAGATCTCGCCGTTCACCTGCTCGAATGCATCGATCAGATCGACGCTCGGGTGCCGGCAGAGGAACGAGCCCGCGATCCAGCCTGCCTTCTCGTGGAACGCGACCGCGATCGGGTCGTCGTGCTCGTCCACGAGCATCCGGCCCTCGTCCCCGTTGTCTGCGGCAAGCATCTCCGTGAACAGCGGGTCGGTGAGATCGGCAAACGATGGTTCAATAAACGCGAGGGTATCCACTTCGAGAATATCTGCGGCCTTCACGGGCGTTACTCCCCCCACCCGATGTGCATACCGTGCGGGGCCTCGATGGTACCATCGATTTTTGCGTCTTCGTGGAGGAAGATCTCCTTTGCGATCACATCGCCGAGGATATGGGCGCCTTTCTTCACGTACACCTTCCCGCTGCCTTCGACATTCCCGTGCACGGTCACCCCGCCCGCAACGCGGATCGTGTTCCGTGCCCGGAGGCTGCCGAAGATCACGGTATCTTCAAGGACATCGATCGAACCGGCTCGGATGTTGCCGTGCAGCCGGCACTTCCTCCCGATCTTCATCGAGGATGGGACCGAGAAGACCTTCATGTTCAGTTTTGACCGGGCGGGGATCATAAGCGGGACTTCCACTTTTCCGTCTTCTTCGGTAAAGAGATTATCGAGGATCCGGTCGAGTTCCTTCTCGTTCTGGATCCTGAGCATCGTCATGAGATAGATGAGAATAAAGACGAGCACCGGCATCGGGTTTCGCACCGCGATCTCCCCGGTCGCTTCGAAACCCTCTGCAAGCTCCACTTTCTCGCCGATGTCAAGTGTCCCGCTCACGACCAGTTTCCCGTTGATTTTAACGCCCTCGCCGATGTACGCGTCCTGTTTTGCGATCACGTCGCTCCCGATTTCGCAGAGATTTCCGATCCGTGCATCGCCGCTTGCCCAGACATACTCGCGGATCGTTGTCGACTCGCCCACGTAGACGTCCTTGCCCCGCAGCCCGTAATCGATCTGGCAGAACTCGCCGACCATGATATCCCGGTCGGTCTTGATGCTGTGCTCCTGGAGTTCCGTCCCGTCGGGAAGGAGACAGTGCCTGTGCCAGTTTTTTACCGATTCCCCGCTCATCGATCCCCCGCAGGCACCCTCATCCGTGTCATGCCCCGTACTTGTGCGCCTGGTTTATCAGGTCGATGACAGTCGGGAGCAGCCCGGCACCTGTAATCCGGCAGAGCCCTCCTTTAGCGCAGGAGCGTTCCCCGTACTCGGTGACATCGTCCACCCGTACGCCTTCCCCGTGGATCAGCACCGGCACCGGGTCGGCGCTGTGGTCCTTGATGCAGCAGGGTGTGGAGTGGTCGGCGCAGATGACAATGATGCAGTCTTTGAGTGCCAGGAGCGGCGGGAGCACGGCGTCGACTTTCTCGATAAAGAGCTTCTTCTGGGTCACAAACCCGTCGTGGCCTGACTCGTCTGCTCCCTTGATGTTCACGAGGACGAAATCCTTTGTTTTCAATTCGTTGACTGCTGCGGTGATCTTTCCTTTGATATTGCTGTCCTGCGAGCCGGTGATCCCTTCGACCGGTACCTTGGCAAGGCCGACTGCGTTCCCGATGCCGGTGATGAGACTTGCAGCGGCAATCACGCTCCCTGACAGCCCGTATTTCTTTTCGAACGGTTCGAAGTGGCCCATCTCGCCGGCACCCCGCATCAGCACGATGTTTGCCGGGTTCTGGCCCTGTTTGAGGCGTTCTTTGTTGATCGGGTGGTCAAAAAGGATCTTCTTTGACTGCCGGATGAATTCGTTACAGACCTCTGCGGTCTTTTTGTCTTTTTCGAGTGCTCTTGCCGGGGTGACGGTGAGGGGTGCCACGTGATCCTTCTTCGGGTCGTTCGAGGAGACGCAATGACCGAGCCCTTCACCTTTGAGGGCGAGTGCAGCCCGGTGCCCGGCCCCGGACCGGAACACGAACTCCACTCCGAATTTCGAGAGGTCGACCCCATCCTGGATAGCCTGCGAGAGGGCAGCCGTGTCATGGATCCGCCCGGCCCGCCGGTCGGTTACGAGTCCTTCCGGTGAAAGTGTCGCGTAGTTGCACCGGAAGCCGATCATGCCCGGTTCCATGTGGATGCCCGAGCCTTCGCATTCGAGCGGGCCCCGTCCGGTGTAATACGTGTGGGGATCGTAACCCAGCAGGGCGAGGTGTGCGGTGTCTGACCCGGGCCGGATACCGGTTGCGATAGTATCCATGATCCCGCACACGCCTTCTGCTGCAAGCCGGTTGAGCGTGGGGTGGTGCGCCGCTTCAAGAGGGGTGAGGTTTCCGAGTTCCGGGCAGGGCCGGTCTGATAAACCATCAATAACGAGAAACAGGATCTTACGCGCGGTCATTCTTATGGATTGTTTAGACGCACGGATTAATTATGTTTCTTGGTTATGGTTCGGGAAACGGTATGCCGTAACCTGCCCGGAATTAAAAATCTGCGAACGGTATCACCCGTAAACAGGAACCCGAATCAGATTGAACAGAAAACAGACCTGATAAACATCAGAAAACACAAAAAAAATTTACTTGGTGGAGATCGGTGCTGCGATCTGCTCGACCTTTGACTTGATGATCTCGACCCGGCGGGTTGGGTAGAGGGTCTTTACGACTTTAAAGAGGTCACGGGAGATGTCGCCCGAGACGATCCCGTTAACGAGTGTCGTCAAGTCCCATACCGCAGCTTGGGTGGCAAGGCTTGCGAGGATCGCGTTTCTGAGCGCGTGCTCCTGTGCAATGTTTGCCCGTGCAAAGGTGTAGCAGCTGATCGTGAGCCGGACTTTCTTGTTGTCTTTTGTGACAACCAGCGTGTGGCAGTCAATGCGGGAGCTGCGGCGCTTGACAAGGGACCGCAGGTAATCGCGGGTCACTTCATGGCCGACAAACTCGGTGTATGCCGCGTCGCCGGTAACTTCTGCAATCTTGAAGCTCATTTTGATGTGCTGCTTGGCGTAGTCATTGGTGATCTCGCCGAGGGTGGACTGCATGATCCTGCCCTTGACCGTCTCGACTTCGCTTGCAATGGTGTCGCCGATATACGCCTTACCGAGGTTGTCGGGGGTGTATACCTTGAACCAGCTCTTGGCTTTCCAGCCTTCAACTCTTCTTCCAACCTGTTTCTTCTTTGCCATAGTATCAACTCTGGATTTTTATTCCTCTTGTGTTTGGTTTCCTGTCTTTTTTCGCGGGAGCGTTGTTGTCTCGTCCGCAATTGCCAGATTCATCAGGTAGTCGTCTACCGATGCGATGACAGACCGGATCTGCGTGCCGTGGATCACGGTCGTGACCCGGTCGCCGTCTGCGGTGGTGGTCATTCCCTTGAGGTTGTCCGGTGCCAGTGACGACGCCACGCTTTCTGCGTCCGTGTGGACGGTAGTGATAAGTCCGCTTACCTGCATCATGCAGAAAGTGCCTCCTGCCATCCTTTTACGAATGAGCCGAGCTGGTCACAGGGGATCGTTGCCCCTGCGCGGGAGTGGTGTCCCCCGCCGTTGCCGCCGCATGCGGCGGCAAGGTCCCGGACGAGTGGCCCGAGATCAACCGTGACGCTGAGGGGGGATCGCGCCGATATCCGGCAGGCATCCCCAGACCGTGCATACACGAGCACCGGTGCCTGATGCACCCGGTCCCGGGCGAGCACGTCAGCGATGTCGCTTGCAAGCGTTGCATTTTGGCACTCGTAGACTGCGTCGCCCTCGTGTGCGTGATGTACCGTTTTCAGTGCACCGATCACATCGAGGTGATGCCGACGGGCAATCTCCCATGCCTTTTCGATCTCCGCCGATGAGCGAAGACAGAGCGCAACCGCAAGGTCGCCGTGCCCGGATTTGCCACAGGCGTCGATGACGGCGGTAAGTGCGTGGGCGTCCTCTATTACCTCGCGCTGGAGGTGCAGGGTGTCGCCGTAGAGCAGTGCCAGGCCATCTGCGGATGTCTGCGGGGCGGATTTGAGCACCGCAAGGCTCATGAGCGTATCGAGCTGCAAGCCGTTTACGCCCTGCGCCCCGGTGAGCAGGTCAGCGACAGCGGAATCGTCTCCGCTGATCCCTTCGAGGTACGGGCAGGTGGCAAGCAGCCACTTCTCTGCCATATCGCGCCCGGCAAGCGTCATGCCCCGGTCCGGGACGATGATCCCGTTTGCCACGCCTTCGTTGAAGATCTCAAGGTTCCTGCCGGCAAATGCCTGCCCGTCGCCGATGATACCGGGCATCACGAGGCCGGCAAGGTCGCGGTTGTCTCCCATCTCTTGGGCAACAATATACGCCATGCCGGCAGCGGAGAGTTCCCGGTCGCCGTCGATTTTCTCGAGCATGGGGTTTGCATGGAACTGCCCGCCAAAGAGCGGGAGGTGGTGGTCCACCACCATCGTTTCAGGGGGCAGGTTCTCCACGCCGGACCCGAGGTCGCACAGGAGTGAGGCCGCATCGTGGGAGAGACTGGCGGAAGGGACTTCCGCACAGACTCTCAGCCGGAACCGTATGCCGGTCCTGAGCATCGCATGGCAGAGGATAGTCCCTGCTGCGATGCCGTCAGCGTCGTGGTGTGCATACACCTCGATGTACTGCTGGCGGCGGATCTGGTCGGCGACGGTTTTTGCGGCTTCTTCGAGTGACATGGGGATCGGCAGACGATATACGGGATTATCTGGACAGCAGGATTTCGGTGGTCTCCGGCTTGTAGGTGAAACCTGCGGGCAGTTTCTTCGTGCCCACGTAGTACTTCACGAGCCGACGGATCTTGGCCTCGACAAGGTGGAGCTGCCTCTTGTTGTGCAGATCCTTTTTATTGTCTCCGAGGTGCTTGCGTAAGCCCAGCGCCTTAATCATGAGATCACGGAGATCCTCGGGGATCTCGGAGCTGATCTTGTTCTCTACGAGAATATCTCCGACGCTTTTGCCGGTGACCATCTTGACATCAGGGACGCCGTAGCGGTCCCGCAGGATCAGGCCGATCATGCTGCTCGATGTGCCTTCCTTGCGGAGATCGACAATGATTTTCTCGATCGCTGCCTTGTCCGTGTTGGACCATGCAGGTGCTTCATTCCGCGCAGGCCGCACAGAGCATGACTTGCCTCTTCTTCTGGCGTGCATTCGTGCCATAGTTATACCTCCGGTTATTATGTAAGTCCAGAAAAGTGCAGTATTTTTACTGACTCTCTGTAATCCCAAAGCCTAAGTTTTGAGGCCGTGCCAGAAAGGCACGTCGGACTTACATCTGTCAGCACCAATTAAAAAGTGCTGTTTTACTATTGACTGCCACGAATATTAAGGGTATCTGAGACCAGACCGTGCGTACCACGGTGCGCCCGGGATATCCGACACAGGGCCCTCATCTTTTTACTGTACGAAACAAAACGGGATGGTACGATGGACGACCATACCCGGGACGTGCCGGGGGACGAGGATCTTATCCTATTCCGGGACTGTTTCTCGGTAAAATACATCCAGTCCGCTGCCCTTTTCTGCCGGCTGGGGTTTGCCATAGAGTCTGACTACGCCCGGACCGGTATCGTGTCTGCCGATGAGCGGCTCCGGTACGAGGCGTTTATCCTCAACGCAATATTCTCGTCGGTGGCGTTCTTGGAGTCCACCATCAACGAGCTCTGGTCCGATGCAGCGGACAACGCATATTTCTTTCCCGATGAAAAAAACGAGGCACTGTTACGGGCTGTCGGGAAGAAATGGAACAATGAGAATTATTTTGATCGTACCCCTCTGCCGGTCAAGTACCAGAAAATCCTTGAGATTGGCAACAAGCCCCTGTTTCCGGAGGATGACCTGGTCTTTTCCGGGACAAAAGATCTCATCTCGATCCGGAACTACCTGATGCATTACCGGCGCGAATGGGTGACCCTCCCGACCGGCACCACACCCGATGCCGGCACCGGGGCCCATGCAGAAAAGTTCGAGTATCACCTGAGGGGCCGGTTCAGAGAAAACCCTCTCGCAGCCAAAAACCTGCCGTTCTTTCCGGACCGGTGCCTTGGGCACGGGTGTGCGGAATGGGCGGTAACCACCAGTCTTTTGTTCACTGACCGGTTCTTTTCTGCTCTGGATCTTCCCACTTCATATGAAGGAATAAAAAAGGAACTGCGGACGAGATAACCGATCGGGACGTCCCGCCGGTTCCTTCCTATGTGCACACGCATACCGTTGCGATCCCGTCGGAAAAATTATAAAAAAAGATGTCAGCGGTATATGACCGGGAGAGTTACCGCTTCTTTGCCCGCTTCTTCTTTGGCTCGTCCTTTGCCATGGACATGAGATCGATGATATAACTGCCCTCTTCGCCGCCGACGCTCACGATCCGCTCGTCGTTCTTTGCCATCTTGTCGATGTTGAGTTCGTAGGAGCCCGGGCCCACGATCCGGATCGTCTCGACACGGTCGAACATCTCGACTTCTTTTTTTGCCTTACCCTTGACTTTGGGTTCGACGACTTCGAGGACTTCTTCCTTTGAATCTCCCGCGATCTCCTCTATCGATTTTTCGTCGAGCACGTCCTTGTTGATCTCGGACTCCTTGACGTAGAGGAACTTCTTGCCGCCGCAACTGGCGCAGCCTTTGAGGATCTCGGTCGACCCGTCCTTATATTCCCTGCCGCATTTGGTGCACTTGTGTGGCATGATTCCTCCGCAATCAGGAGAAGTTCTGGATCATCTTCTCGTACAGCTCTTCCGTATTCCGTCCCTCAAGGCCCGATATCGCGACGACCGGGTGCTGGGGGAATGCGCTCCGGATCCGTGACGGGGCTGCATCGGGCAGGTCGATCTTGTTCGCGACGATGATCACCGGCAGGTCCCGGCTCTCGATGATGCCGACCATCATGATATTGACCTGCATAAAGGGGTCAAGCGTCGAGTCCAGCATGTAGATGACGCCGTCGATATCCTCGCGGAGCCAGTGCATCGCTTCCGCGACCCCCTCGGTCGCTTCCCTGGCCCGGATGATCGCCTCGTCTTTCTCCATCCCGAATTCCAGGAACTCGTGGTAATCGATCTTTGTCGTAACCCCCGGGGTGTCCACGATGTCGATCGTCACGGTGTGCCCGTTTGCCCCGGAGATTACGATATCCTCGCGCTTCCTGGCCCTCCGGGTCTCATGCGGGATCTCGCTGACCGGCCCGACTGCGTCGCCGGTCCAGTCCCGGGCGATACGGTTTGCGAGCGTCGTCTTGCCTGCATTTGGCGGCCCGTAAATCCCAATCCGGGTCCGCTTCTTCTTGAAAAACCGCTTGATAAATACGGAAAATTTCCTCTTTGCATTCCCTAATGTCTTGGAAAATGTCGTCATAGGGCCTCTCGTTTTGTCTGCATGGTGTGCTGGTACAACCGGGTCACCATCAACCGTGAGTAGTGTTTGGAGAGGGTTCTTTATTATGTTTCTTGTACCGCCCGTCATGGTGCTCCCGTGATATTCCCCCGGGAGATTTTTTTGTATTACCCGGCCGCATCGGTTTTCGCCGCAGCCAAATTGTATTTATACAAGGGGCGGAAAGGATGCTAATTGTAATCATCAGCCAGGCACTTTTTAGGAGGTGACTCATGAAAAAGACAACCAACACGATCCGGTTTGAAACCCGCGTCCCGTTGAGCGAGATGATGAAACGCAACCCGGCCATGATCAGCATCGAGGCCACTGTCGCAAAAGCGGCAAAAGCCATGTGCCGCGAAGAGGTCGGGAGCGTCATTATCCTTGAGAGAAACAAGCCGATTGGCATTGTTACCGAGGAGGACATCAACTGCAAGGTGGTGGCAAAGGATCTCAAACCAAGCACAGTTCAGGTGAGTACAATCATGAGTACGCCACTCATTACGGTGAGTGCGGATAAGACGGTCGCTGACGCAGCCCAGATGATGGTCAAGCACAAGGTCAGGAGACTTCCCGTTGTCGACAAGAGCGGCAAGGTCATCGGTATCGTGACCGTGCGGGATCTTCTGACCATCTCGAACGAACAAAACGAGCTCCTCACGGATCTTATCGAGATCAACCGGGAGGATCATATCGAGGTGGGCATGTGCAGCCGATGCAGTCAGATGTCTGATGATCTTAAGCGTGTGGACGGTGTGATGCTCTGCGCCCGCTGCCGTGAAGAGGATTCCCTTACATGAAAACAGCACGGGATTTCATGATCGAGATTCCTGTGCTGAACTGTCATGACGGGATAACAAAAGCACGGCAGATCTTACGAGACGATCGGTTCCGCGAAGTTTACGTCACCGGCCTAAAAAAGGACCTGCTGGGGTATATCGATATCACGGATGCCCTGCGGGTGACCGCGACGAAGTCAAACGTGACCGTTGAGGGGTTCGTGAAGGATGCGGCATGCGCCGGTTCGGAAGCGTCCATCGAGAGCGTGGCAAGGGCCATGCGGGAATTCCGTACCGACAGCGCCGCGATCATCGATCCCGGCCGCCATATCCTTGGCGGGGTTCTCCTCTCCGACCTGTTCCCGGTCATCATATCACGAAACGAGCTTTCGGGCCGGGTCAGCACCCACATGTCAAAGCAGATTATCACCGCGGATCCTGCCGACACGCTCCAGCAGGTCTATGCGAAGATCGTGGAGACCGGGTTCACGGCGTTCCCGGTGGTGAAGAAAAAAAAACTTGTCGGCCTCATCTCCCGCCGCGACCTGATCCGGTCGGGTGGGGTGCGGTCATCGATTGCCCAGAGCAGTACAAAGGCTGCCGGGGACGTGATGGCACAGGAGGTCGTAACCGTCTCGGGCGGGGCGCCGCTTTCCGATGCGGCCCGGCTCATGGTCGATAACGATGTGAGCCGGCTCCCTGTCATTGATGGCGGCACCCTTGTGGGAATCCTCGACCGGCACGATGTCCTTGCCGGGCTCGCGTAAAAGCCAGGCTGTGTCCCAGACCACGGGAACAACGGCGGGACCGGTGTCGGCACAAAGAGAAGAGTAACGGTACAGAAAACCACTCACAACGGCACGATGCACAGGAAACCATCTGGAGAACCCGTCCCGGAATCAAACGGGCCGGAAACGAACCGATAAAAAAAGAGCCGGCCGGGATGCAGTACCACCCCGGCAGACAACAAAAAAGGAGGAACGTTGACGAACCAGAACGGGCGGGCCACCAAGCAGGGTGACCGGCTCTTGAAAATGCAGGGCAAATTCGATCGGGGCCCGGTCGATTTCAAATCCCATATCGTACAGCAGGAAGGCGAGGTGATGGCGATTGCGACACGGGACGTTATTTCCGTGCCGCCCACGCAGAGCATTATCAGCGCCGTCGCAACGATGACGGAATGCGGGTTCCGCCGGCTGCCGGTCACCGATGCCGGCACAAAGAAACTCCGGGGGATCGTCACCTCCGGCGACGTGATCAACTTCATGGGCGGTGGTGACAAGTACAAACTTGTCAAGGTCAGGCACAACGGCAACCTGTCGGCCGCTGTCAATGAGACGGTGCGTACCATCATGACCGCACAACCCGAAGCGCTCCCGCACGATGCCCATATCGTCGACGCGCTGGAACTTATCGTGAAAAAGAAGATCGGGGGGCTCCCGATTGTCGACCATGACGGCATTCTTGCCGGTATCGTGACCGAGCGGGACGTGCTCAGGATGCTTGCCGCGGAGCACAGCCCGCTCTTTGTCGAGGATGTGATGAGTTCTGCCCTGAGGGTAACCGCTCCCGACAGCCCGATTGCAACCGTTACCGAGGACATGACAAAGTTCCGGTTCCGCCGGCTGCCGGTAGTAAGTGACGACGTGCTCTTTGGGATCATCACGGCGACCGACATCATGCGGTACCTCGGGACACGGGAGGTGTTTGCCCGACTCACCACCGGGAATATCGCGGAGGTCATGGCTCTCCCGGTGCGGGCGCTCATGGCCGGCGACCTGTTCACCACCTCCCCGGAAACCCCTGTCAACGAGGCGGCACGGGAGATGCTGAACCGGAATATCGGGGCGCTGCCGGTCATCGAGAATTCGCGCCTTATCGGTCTCGTGACAGAATTCGACCTCGTGAGGGCATTTTCCGAGGAGTAACCTCCATGCCGGCCAGTTACCTTACCGCACGCGATGTGATGAGTGCCCCGGTCTTTGCCGTTTCCCCGACGGACACCGTGGCTTACGCCCGGAACCTGATGGCGCGGCACAAAATTTCGCGGGTGCTTGTCGTGGATGCGGGAAAACTTGCCGGGATCCTCACGAAAAAAGACATCGGGTACCGCCTCCGGCAGCAGGGAGCGGCATGGCGGAAGCGCCTGCCCGACCAGATCCCGGTTGCCGGGTATGCAACACCCGGCCCGGTCGTCGCCGCACCCGACACCCTGCTCCGGACTATTGCCGCCACATTTGTGGCAGGAAACATCGGTTGTGTACCGATAGTGGATCACGGGACGATCACCGGGATCGTCACGAAAAGCGATCTGATGAAATCCGCCTTTGTTGCCGGCCTTAGCGGCACGGTGCAGGACGTGATGGAGGATGCAGTAACGGTCAACCGCTGGCACTCGCTCGCCCACGTGATTGCGCTCATGAAGGAGCGGGACAAGAAACCGGTGGTGACCAATAACGATGGATCGGTGGCCGGTATCATCACGGAGACCAGTCTGGCATTCCATGATGAGGACCGGAAACGATCCGGGGGGATACACAACGATGAACCTCTCAGACGATATGAAAACCGTGATGCCGGGGGTGGACCGGATGTTCCGGTAAATGGCCCGGTGACCGCCGGCGATGTGATGACCAGCCCGGTAATAACGGTCGCCCCGGAGAGGACGCTCCCGTATGCAGTCGGACTGATGCAAAGAGAACAGGTCAACAACCTGGTTGTCGTCGAACACGACACCCTTGTGGGGATAATAAAACGTGATGATATCATAAAGGAAGTGGCGAAATGACAAAAGAATTGTTTATTAAAGATATCATGGCAAAACCAACGACCATATCCAAATCGGCAAAGATCACCGAGGCGCTCGACAAGATGCTTGACGAGGGAATCGACCCTCTCATCGCGCTCAACAATAATTCGGTTGTGGGCACGGTATCCCGCCAGGCTATTGCGGAGAAACTGGGCAGCAAGCAGAACACCGCCCTTGCGCCGGCCGCCATTCACGTGGCAAGTGTTGTCGAGGAGGATTTCACGAGTGTCTATCCCGATGAGAGCACGGACGTGCTTATCCCCCTGCTCCAGCGGTACAAACTGGTGGTCGTCTACGACAGCGACCATAACCTGCTCGGGCAGGTGACGGCTATCGACCTGTTAAAGAAGTACCCGCACGAGGGCACCATCAAAAATGCCCTTGAAAAGGCCATCACCATCGATGCGGATGAGCGTGTCGTCCACCTCCGGCGCCTGATGGTGGATGACAAGATCTCCCGTTTTGTCGTGACTACAAACGACAAGATCACCGGCATCGTGACCGAGACGGATGTGGCGGTTGCGATGCGGAAGTTCCGGGAGACGGTAAAAGACCAGCACCAGGATCACCGGATCCGCAACCTGCTCGTAAAAGATATCATGAGCGCCCCGCTGATCTCGCTTGACATCGGCACGGACTATCACGAACTGGTCGACCTGATGGTGGCAAAGAACATCAGCACGGTGCCAATCACCGACAAGGGGAAACTGGCAGGCCTCGTGACCCGTCGGTCGCTCGTACACGCATTGTGACGGTCCGGCGGCAACTATCAGGCTCTCTTTTTTTTTAGATGCGGGCTAAAGCCTCTCATATGAACAGCCGGATCAGGTAGTACAGGCCGACAATTGTCCCGATGGCGACGATGATCCACTTCAACCGTCCCGGATTGATTCTGCCAGCGATGTGCCCGCCGATTACCCCGCCGATGAGCGCCCCTGCCGCCATCACAAGCGCGAGCGGCCATATGATAAGCCCGGAGAAGAGGAAGAAGATCGCGGCAGCGACATTGGTGGCAAGGGAAAGACACTGCTTGAGCGCGTTGAGCCGGGTCAGAGTGTCATCGAGGAAGAGGCCGAGCACGGCAAGGTAAATCACCGAGAGCCCCGGGCCGAAGTACCCTCCGTAGATGGCGGCAAGGCCGGCCGGGAGGGCCGCGTTCCGGCAGCCTTTGCGGTCCGTCCCATCGTGACCGGTGTGCCGGCGGATCCATTCCCGGATCCGGTCCTGGACGGCGAGCAGGATCGCGGCAAGAAGGATCAGGAATGGGACAAGGATGTGGAAGACCTGTTCGCTGACGTACAGGAGAAGAATGCCCCCGACAAGGCCGCCGATGATCCCGACCGGGAGAAGCATCATAAGGCGCTTTCTTTGTCCAGCAAGATCTTTTTTCTGGGCAAGCGCACCGCCGAGGTAGCCGGGGCAGAGCGCCACGGTATTGGTGATGTTTGCCACAACCTCGGGTACTCCGAGTGCCACCAGTGCGGGAAATGAAATGAGTGTTCCCCCGCCTGCAAGGGCATTGACCATCCCTGCGGCAATGGCGGCAAGCCCTGCAAGTGCAAGTTCCGATCCGGGCAGCATGCTTCAAGAGTCCTGTGGGGTGTCCTGTTGTAACGTATGTCGGCGTGCGTTAGTGCTGCAGCGCGATGAATTCCTGTGCCTTCATGACCCGGACACCGATGTTTTTCATGTCGAGAACGTTTGCCCGGTGGATCTCCTCCGATTGTGCGCCGGTTGCATCGTCTATGAGGATCACCGGGTAGTTGTACGCGACAGCGTCAAAGGCCGTGGTGCGGATGCAGTTCGGCGTCTGGACCCCGGTGATGGCAAGTTTGGTGATGCCCAGGGTCCGGAGCATAAGATCGAGTTCAGTACCGATAAACGCGCTCATCCGTATCTTTTGGATCACGTACTCCCCCGGGAGTGGCGCAAGTTCTTCGATCTCCTCTGCGCCCGGTGTACCCTCGACGGCAAACGGGTGTTCACTAAAGAGATTCCTGCGGGTGATCTCGACATCGGACCCGTCCCTGCGGTGGACCCGCAGGATGTGGAAGACCGGCAGGTGGTGTGATCGGAAGTACCCGAGCACTTCCTGGATTTTCGGGATGACTGCCCGTGCCTGGGCCACGCTGAGCCGGGCCCCTTCACGGACAAAATCGTTCTGCATATCGATGATCAGCAGTGCGGGATGTTCCATGGATGATCATATAAGACAGAGAGGATGCGGTAATAAGGATTGTGCGTGGGCCGGGAAGGTGGTGGATACGGGGGGCATCGCATCATTTCCCCCACAGACCTCCTATGTCCCTTGAGAGGTAATGCCTCCCTCAAAAACGGTATTTCATCATCATAAAATTGCCCGATCATTCACCTGGAACTGGTAAAAACTGTAGGGGGGGTCAATGGGGGAAAATAACTTTTCATGCGGACGCAGCCCATGGAAATAATTTAAAATTACTACAGAATCTGCCGGGGATTCTGTATTTTTTCGGAATAAACTTTCCCCCACTTCCCCTCCAGATGGTCTTTTCAAAGTGGGGATACTCAGTGACCGTCACCATGAGGCCAGTTCATCACTGAATTCACGGGTGGTCTTTTTCGTGAACTTTCCTTTCCGGTACTCCGCGAACTCCCGCTCGGTCTTTTCGGCAAACAGTAAATCTTCCTGCAGAGCCGGTTCAAGCCCGGCAAGCGGCCTGAGAATGTACCGCTGCCCCTCCCTGATAATGAGAAGGTTCTCTCCATCGGAAATGTCTGCCCTCATCGAAGCGGGAATTACGATCTGGCCTTTGGAACTCATCTTGGTAATTGCGATATCCATAGACAATCTGTAAGATCAATCTTGCTTGTGGGGATGTGAGGGTTTGGATGCTGTCATCCTGAACTATATACATAAGGAACCGGGGCCGAGACTTACACGAACTAAGAGAACGCTCTTGGGGGCTGTCGCCCCCGCCGTGTGGCATCCCCCGGTTGCGATGATGCCTATGAAGGTAATACGCACATCATCGTTGAGGCACAGGGGCGGTGCGGAGGGGACAGGCACTGTCCCCTCCATTACTCCGGTCTGATATTTTAACAGATAAATACGGAAATCTGAAAAAGTGCTAGGAACATCACAGCATTTGATGAGTGCCCCAGTGTCTGTTTAATTTTATCAGTGGGATCTACTTAAACAAGCGAACAATCCCTTTTTTATGATGAACTATTTATTACTCGATAAACTAAGAGTTGCATATTAAGGTGAAATCTTTATGCAGTCAACCAATCTTGGGAGGCCGGTACTCAAATCAATAACACCTAAAAAATTGCTATCATTTGGTGGTGATTCTAATCCGATAGATTTGAAAAATCTCAACGTTATTATCGGGCCGAATGGATCTGGCAAATCAAATTTGATCGAGGTAATAAATCTACTCAGATCTTCCCCATCAGACATGCGGTCAGTTATTCGCAAGGGTGGGGGAATTCGGGAATGGATATGGAAGGGAGAATCTGATGCTATTGCCTCGATAGATGCAGTGATTGATAATCCTAAAGGGCAACAACCTCTTCGCCATATCATCTCATTTCACGAGGACAATCAAAAATTTTGTCTGGATGATGAATCTATTGCAAACGAGCATTCGTATCTAGGTGATAATACAAAACCCTATTTTTTTTACTCATATAACAACGGTGCGCCACTAGTAAAAAAGTTTGAAAATGATCCCGAACGACAACTAACAGAGGAAACTGTCGAAAAAGATATCTCAATATTATCTCAAAGACGAGACCCTGATAACTATCCTGTTATTTCCTATCTCTCAACTGTATATGCCCAAATTCGAATATATCGGGAATGGACATTTGGGCGGAATGCAGTGTTTCGCGAACCTCAAAAAGCAGATATGCGAAACGACATATTAGAAGAGGATTTTTCTAATCTTGGATTGTTTTTAAATCGTTTAGAGAGAATACCAAAAGTAAAAAAAGCTATTCTCGAAGGTTTGCGTGATTTTTATGAAGGATTTGATGATTTTGGGATCTTTATTGAAGGTGGAACCGTTCAAGTATTTTTCACAGAAGGAAATTATTCGATTCCCGCCACTCGGTTATCTGATGGAACCCTCCGCTATTTGTGTCTTTTAGCCATTTTATGCGATCCCACCCCCCCCTCTCTTATTTGTATTGAAGAACCTGAATTAGGACTTCATCCGGATATTATTCCCCGAATTGCAGATTTGTTCAAAGAGGCCTCACATCGTACACAGCTGATTGTTACCACGCATTCAGACATCCTTGTCGATGCTATGACGGATCAGCCCGAATCCATAATTGTGTGCGAAAAACATTCGGGAAAAACCATAATGAAGCATCTTGACCCAGCAGGAATTGGTAATTGGGTTGAAAAATATCGCCTCGGTGAGCTTTGGACAAGAGGAGAACTTGGGGGGACCCGTTGGTGACAATTACAATATATGTAGAGGGTGGTGGGGATAGCAAAGAATTACATTCGCGGTGTCGTGAAGGTTTTCGCAAATTGATCGAGAAATGTGGTTTTCAAGGACCTATGCCTAAAATTATCGCGTGTGGTGGTCGTAGCCAAACCTTTGAAATGTTCCAGATTGCTCATTCAAACCAAAATGGCTATGCTATTCTATTAGTTGATAGTGAGGAGCCAGTATCAGGTAATGACTTCACTCCAAATTCATCGATAGGATGGGATCATTTGGGTAATACTGATCATTGGAGTCGTCCTGCAAATGCACATAATAACCAAGCTCAAATGATGACGACTTGCATGGAATCTTGGATCATGGCGGACCATCAAGCGATAAGGAATTTTTACGGATCATGTGTGCATGAAATCTCTTTATTTCCTGTTCAGAATCTTGAAACAAGATTGAGGCATGATGTTCAATCGCAACTTGTCCACGCTACAGCAAATTGTGGAAGAAAACGAGGTTATAAAAAAGGTGAACACTCCTTCAGATTATTATCTTCATTAAACCCAGATACACTTAGTAATCATCTCCAGAATTTTCATCGGTTCCGACAAACATTGGGTGAAGTAATTACTGATTAGATTGCATTTCATTTTCATACAATTTCATTAGATCTTGGATTCACCTATTGATACGAAGTTGGGTACATCCCCCCAAACACTTATTACCCCAACCCTACCATATTATAAAGCACCATTCATGGAGCAATGGAATATCCGTTGCGAGTGTCTGAGAAGATGCGAGATTCCTCTGTTGAGGTAGCCAAGCCTGGTATGGCGCAGGTTTGCTAAACCTGTGTCCCCTTGGGACTCGAGGGTTCAAATCCCTCCCTCAGCGC
>Ga0181535_10001959_pt1 | contig 25839 bp, 23 predicted proteins | sample PEATcosm2014_Bin_44_FD_119774 | JGI IMG/M metagenome (GOLD analysis project Ga0181535, IMG submission 119774) | Peatland microbial communities from MTU Mesocosm Facility, Houghton, MI, USA - PEATcosm2014_Bin17_30_metaG | ecosystem: Environmental > Terrestrial > Soil > Wetlands > Peat | place...
AACGGCGGCGGAAGCTATCGTTGGTTTTTGGTGCGAGCCATCCCCCAACTTGCCGGCGACGGATCTGTCGCTCGATGGCATGGAATTCATGTTGATATCGAGGAGCAGCGGCAGGCTCAGCGGAGCCTGGCCGAGGCCCAGGAAGAGCAATCGCGCGTCTCGCATCTGCTGAGCATGGCGGAAATGGCGGCCTCGATTGCGCACGAGCTGAACCAGCCGCTTACCGCGGTGGTAACTCACGCCTATGCCTGCCGCGAGTGGCTGCGCGAAGACGCCCCAAACACTGCCAAAGCTTCAGCGACCGCGGAAAAGATCGTGCAGGAAAGCACGCGGGCCAGCGCCGTCGTCAGCCGTGTCCGGGCGCTCTTCCGCAAAGAAGCCCAGACGCGGGAATCCACCGACATCACAGCGCTCATTCGCGGCGCTGTGCGCCTTCTGCGCGACGAAGCAATCAGGCGCGACCTGACCATCCGACTCGTGCTGGCCGAGCCCTTGCCAAAGCTCAATGTCGACCCCATTCAAATTCAGCAGGTGCTCCTGAATCTGGCGATGAATGGAATGGATGCGATGGACGGGATTTCAGGATCGCGGGAATTGACCATCCGCTCGCGTCCCAAGAACATGGACGAGGCATGGATATCGATTGAGGATCGTGGTCCGGGCATCGCCGAAGATACCATGACAAGCATCTTTGAGCCGTTCTTCACCACCAAACCCAATGGAGCTGGCATGGGATTGGCGATCTGCCGTAGCATTGTCGAGATGCACGACGGGCGTCTCTGGGCTGAGAATCGGCCTGATGGCGGAGCAGTTTTTCATTTTACGGTTCGGACGCAGGCATGAAGGAATCGGCCAACGCGGAATCGGGATCCACGCAGACGGTCTTCATTGTCGATGACGACCCGTCCATCTGCGAGGGGCTTTCCAACCTGCTTGAATCGGTCGGGATTCCAACTCAGTCAAGCCCTTCGGCGGAAACCTTTAGAGATCGCTGGGTTCCTGAAAGTGCCGGCTGCCTCTTGCTGGACGTTCGCCTTCCGGGAATGAGCGGCGTTCAGTTCCAGGAGCAGATGCGCGCCACCAGCATCGATCTGCCCATCATCTTTATGACCGCGCATGGCGATATTCCCATGGTCCGCAAGGTCATGAAAGGTGGCGCGGTTGAATTCCTCACCAAGCCATTCCAGAAAGAAGAATTGCTCCAGGCAGTGAATGAAGCCTTCGCCCTTAATCGAATCCGGCGTGCGGAAGAAGAGGGTCTGCGCAAAATTCGGACCTGCGTCGACTCTCTGAGCCCGCGGGAGCGAGAGGTGATGGACCTGGTGACCGCGGGCCTGCTCAACAAGCAAATCGCCGCGCAGCTCCATCTCAGTGAAATCACGGTCAAACTTCATCGCCGCCAGGTGATGGAAAAAATGCGGGCCGGCTCATTGGCTGAACTGGTCAAGCTGTATCAGCAGTTCAAAACGTCGCCCATCGCGAGCGAAGCGCAACGCTGAACCAGACTTACCTTGAGCCGGCTACCGCTCTCAGGAAGATCGCATTTGCGCATCGAGTCGGCCATCCGGCCAATCAATGCATTTCAAACCGCATTGCCGTTACCGGGCTTTTATCGCCCGGCAAGCCGCAAAGATTTTCGTCCTGCAGATGAAAGCGAAAGCCCAGATTTTTGGCGCGCATGGCAAGCGAGTGAACCCAGCGGGATGAGTGGTCGTTGCGATGCACGTGGCCCGCGACAATCAATTCGGGTTCACTGTCCTCCGTCTCCCGGTAAATGCGAAGCGATGCCGCGTCGGTTCCCGGGAAAGTGCGAAAGATGAGCGAGCGTATGCTGATTGCATCGTGAAGGGTTTGCAATGAAGTGTGCCTTCGCATAACTCTTTTCGGCAGATCTGTGTCCCAGGGGTCCGCCTCGCGCGCCAGCCAATCGCATTCCAGCGTATCTCCTGAGAGTTGCAGGCGAAGTAGTTTCAGCGGAGCACGAGTCAGTTCCCCGTACCTCAGTTGTGTCCGCAGCCGGCAAAGAAAGTGGCTGACGTTACAGAATTGTTCCGTCAGCCCCAGCAATCCACGCGGTGCTTCCCAGTGTTGTTTGTAGACCTCGAACATTGAATCGGCAGAGAGGTTTGGCATCCAGGTCTCCGGCATGTTTGCTGGCAGGTGGCTAAATTGCTGTTGCTCCCCGCTCGCGGCTACGGATACGAACTGCATCGCTCAAGTTGTACAGGAAGATCTTCCCGTCGCCAATCGAGCCCGTGTAGGCTGTGGTCAAGATCGTTTCAATCGCTTTCTCAACCACGTTGTCCTGGAGAACCAGTTCCAGTTTGATCTTTGGCAGCAGGTCGACCTCGTATTCGCGCCCTTTGAACACTTCGGTATGGCCTTTTTGCCGGCCGTGGCCGCGCACTTCGGATACCGTCATGCCCTCGATGCCGATTTGAATCAGAGCCGTCTTGACCGACTCAAATTTGCCCGGCCGGATAATTGCTTCAAGCTTGGTCATCTACTCCTCCTGTCGTTGCGGTCTGTCTGTGGCTTTACTCAATCGCCGGTGACTTTGACGGGTTGATGCGCGACCGACGTTACCCCCACGGTAAGGTCATGTGGCGTTCCAGCGGGCGCTGCCAACGACGAGATCACATACTCGGGATAGGCTGGGATTCCGTGCTCGTGGAGATCGAGCCCGTACAGCTCGCCTTCTTCGGAGACCCGGAGCGTTCCGGTAAGGTTCACCAGGTACATCAGCAAGAGCGCAACGCCGAACGTGGACAGTGTGATGATGCCGTTGCCGATGATTTGGGCTTTTAGGAGCGTAAACCCGCCATGATAGAAAAGGCCGTTCAAGGCGGCGGAATTGTCAGGGCCCGCCGGACCGCTAGCCCCGTATTTGCCGCAGGCAAACAGGCCCAGCGACCAGGTGCCCCAAATCCCGCAGAAGCCGTGGACCGGAACGGCGCCAATTGGGTCATCGATACGCAGCCATTCGAGTAACTCGACGCCCAGGCATACAATCACTCCGGCAACTCCGCCGAGGATGATAGCTCCAGTTGGACTTACCCAGTAACAAGGGCAAGTAATCGCAACCAATCCAGCAAGAAATCCGTTCACCGTGAATCCGATGTCCCATTTCTTTGTGAGCGTGTAAGCGTAGAACATCGCGGTCAGGCCGGCTGCGCAAGCAGCGAGTGTGGTGTTTGTTGAAACGCGGCCGATTCCAACAAAGTCCATCGCCGAAAGCGTTGAGCCCGGATTGAAGCCGTACCAGCCGAACCAGAGAATCAACCCGCCGGACGCGGCAATCGTCAGGTCGTGCGGAAGCATGGGGCCGCCGCCGTCGCGTTTGAACTTCCGGCCAAGCCGCGGGCCAAGAATGATCGAGCCGGCGAGCGCGATGAAACCGCCAATCGTGTGCACAACCGTGGAACCGGCGAAGTCGTGGAAGCTCTGGCCCAGGTTCGGCAGAAAATACCCGGGAGAACCCATGGTCGCCAGGAATCCATCCGGCCCCCAGGCCCAGTGGCCGATGATCGGATAGATGAACCCCGATACTCCAACGGAATAAAGCAGATCGCCGAAGAAACCCGTGCGGCCGATCATCGCCCCCGACGTAATGGTCGAGCAGGTATCGGCAAATGCGAATTGGAAGATCCACACCGCCAGGAACGCAACGCCGGTGGTTTCATAGGTATCGGGCGCTCCCTGCAGGAAGAACCAGTGATAGCCGATAAAGCCGTTCCCGTGGCTGAACATGAATGCGAAGCCGATCGCATAGAACAGGATGCCGCAGAGGCAAGTATCGACAATACATTCCATCAGCACGTTGACGGTCTCGCGCGAACGGCAGAATCCGGCCTCCAGCATGGTAAAGCCAACCTGCATGCCGAAGACCAGGAAGGCGGCGACCAGTGTCCACGCGGTATTAACCGGGTTGGCGACGTCGGTTACGGTTACCGGAGTATCGGCAGCATAGACCTTTGTGAAGAACAGGCCAGTGACGGCTGCCATGACCAGCAAGGTTATGCCGACGCCTGCTAACTTGCCCACAAGTAAAGTGGCGCCATAGCGCCGCCACTCCGCTTCGCGAAGCCGCGACGTCAAACGCGAAAGCTTCTGTGCAAAAGACAGGGATCTCCTTTGCCGCACGATACGTTTCAGCATGAGGCCCTCCAGGCTAATTTTTGGTTTCTTGTTCCAGCAACCGGATGACTGCGACGAACGTTTCTTGCTGAACACACCACCGCCGAAGAATCAGAGCACAAATTTCGATCTGCTCAGACCCTCTGACTTCGAGGTGAGTCTCTTGGGGAACTCAATCGGCAACGGTGATTGTTGCCAATTCAACTTCTGCTTGAGTGGATTTTAGACAGGTGAATGAGCAAGAAACAACTATACCTTCGTATAGATTTCCTGTAACTCGATCGGATGGAGGTTTGCCTGCTTGGAATCGCTGATAAATCTTGCGCTGGCGGTCGCAGGCTCTGTCGCACTTACTGGATGCGATCGCTTACTCAGTGAGTGCGCATTTTTTGCGGCTGTAAATTTGCAGCTGCGGTTCACACGCCGCTGTACGCCGAGAACCCGCCGTCAATAGGAACCACCACGCCGGTGACGAACTCCGAAGCCGGAGACAGCAACCAGAGCACCGCGCCAAATAAGTCCTCCGGCTCGCCAAAACGCGCCATGGGCGTGTGCCCGATGATTGACTTGCCCCGCGCCGTCAGTTCGCCCGTCTCTTTATCGGTCAAAAGAAATCGATTTTGATTGGTAAGGAAGAATCCCGGCGCAATCGCGTTTACGCGGATCTTTGGCGAGTATTCCTGCGCCATGTGCACCGCCAGCCACTGCGTAAAGTTGCTCACCGCCGCCTTGGCCGCCGAGTAAGCCGGAATGCGCGTCAGCGGCCGGAAGGAATTCATCGACGAAATGTTCAGAATCGTTCCATAGCCCTGCGCTGCCATGATCTTCCCAAAAGCCTGGCTCGGCAAAATCGTCCCCAGTATGTTCAGCTCGAAGACCCAGCGCAGTGCATCGGCCGGCAGATCGAAAAACTTGAGATCGTTGCTAGTTGTAGCTTGCGGCTTGTTGCCTCCTGCGCCATTCACCAGGCAATCCAGCTTGCCCAGGTGCTTCACAACATCCTGCGCGGCCTGTGCCACGCTGTCACGGTTGAGCACGTCGCACTGAAACACCGAAACCTGCTCTCCGTGTTCGCCCATCTGCTCCACCGCAGCCTTCCCTGCCGCGGGATTTACATCGAGTATGGCTACTTGCGCGCCGCAGCCAGCGAGCGCGCCGGCGATCTCGCCGCCCAGAACGCCCGCACCACCGGTAATCGCCACCGTTCGCCCGGAAAAATCGTACATCCTGGTCAGTTCCGCCAGGTCAAATGCGGCTCTGTGCGTCACCTCGGTTCCGTGTCCAAGTTCGTGTGCAGCTTCGATAACCGCTGATCCTGCCATATCGCACCTTTCCCTTTGTCCTCCCGGCCCGAGTCGCATCCGGCGCGCGTAAGAACACTCGATAATAGGGTTCCTCTCAACAGGCGTTCTTCACGGTGCGGGTTGTCACACGCGCGTGTATGCCAAATCACGGCCCTGGCTTTCGGCGCGTTGTATCAGATAAAGAGGAAGACTAGGAAGGGATGCGTCCATGCTTCTCGAGTTGAGCGTGTTGCCGAAGGGCAAGAGCCCTCATGTGAGCGAAGCCGCGGCGGACCTGGAAAGAATCATCGACGCCAGCGGCCTCTGCCATCAGACGAAGAAAAAGGGGACGGTCCTCGAAGGCTCATGGGAGCAACTGATGGCCGTGGCCAAAAAATGCCATGACGAAGTCATGAAGACTAACGAACAGTTCGTCACCGTCATGCGCGCGCTAGACGGCCCGGACGTTAAAGGTCCCGATGGAACGCCCTCTTCGCACGCGCCTGCCGATTGCGCCGCAATGAAAGAGCTCCTTGAAGACGACGGCGATTGGTTGATTCCATAAGAAAAGCGGAGCAACCTGCGCTCCGCTCTCTAGACCCGTTAAAGGTTCTTACGTCTCAGTACAGCCGGAAGTCGACCTCAATCGTGATCGGAACCGGTACCGCCGTTCTGCCGTCCTTCATCGCCGGCTTGAACTTGTACTGCCGTATGGCTTCGATGGCCTTCTCGTCCAGTCCCATGCCCAGAGCCCGTGCAACACGAACGTCCTGCGGATTGCCTTGCGCGTCGACGATCAGCGAAATCAGGCACACGCCCTGATACTTGGCGCGGCGCGCTTCATCGGAAAACTCGGCCTCGACGCTGTGAACTACTTCCGGCGCTGAAATCCTGCCGCCGACTTGGTAGAGTCCACCACCAGTATTGCCGCCATCGCCGGGCCCATATCCGTTCCCGCCGCCCGGTCCCATGCCGCCGCCGTGGCCCGTACCCATGCCCGCGCCGTTTCCAGAGCCGGCCGACGCAATGGTCACATTGGCCGACGAATGCATGCCGATCATCGGCATGTTCATGTTGTCAGGCAGTCGGATGTCCTTTTGCACATTGATGGTCGGCGGATCGGGCAGCTTGGGCTTTTCAATCGTCTCGGGTTGCGGAGGCGTTATCGTGTCCTTCGCCTTCTCCGGCAGCTTGCCCTTGTTTGCTTCAATAATGCTTCTGTCACCGCCGCCACCACCACCGCCCGCCTTAGTTTGGGACTTCGGCGCGTTGTAGGCGCCTACATCGATGTTCGTCGCCTGCACAGGCGGGCTCACGATGTTATGCACGACGCGGATGCCCAGCCAGATGGCCAGCAGCAGGATGGCGATATTCAACGTGGATGAGATCCCGATGGCCCAGGGATTTGCCTTCACGGCCATCCGGTCTGGCACGGGAATCGGTGTCGATGTCAGCTCCAGGGGCGGCAGCTTGACTGGGAAAAACACGTCCTGGACCCGCTCCCAGAGGCTAGCCCAGATGGGCTCCTCTTTGAACGCATTTCCCAGGAATGAATCCAGCTCGTGGCCGGTCCCTGGAACCGCAGCTCCCTGGTCGTCCTTTTCTTCCGGTGTCATGAGTCGATCGTTCGCCTTTTTGCCTGTGCCGTACCGGTTGCTGTTCACGCCCACCCGGGAGCAAGCGCACCCGGCGCCAGGCCAATCAATCCATTATATGCGTGACCGCGCGGGTCTTCATCCCGGTACCCTAGGGGACTGGAAGTCAAGTGCTCCGCTTTCACGTATACCACTTCGTCCACCACTCCCATACGCAATAGACGGTCAGTGGGTCCGGTTTGTTACCGCGAAAGTTGAGCCTGATTTGTTTACACTGGATCTTGAATAACTTTGCGTCCCTGAACGGAGCCCAGATGTCCCCTGCGCCGGAGTTGAAGGCGACCCTTACCCTGCCCCAAACCGCCTTCTCGATGAAAGCCAATCTGCCGCAGAATGAGCCCCTTCGGCTGGCCCATTGGGCCAAACTCGATCTTTATGGAGAGATGCGGAAGGCGGGCCGCGGCCGGCCTGTCTATCTGCTCCACGACGGTCCTCCCTACGCCAATGGACCCATCCACCTGGGGCACGCCCTCAACAAGGGCCTCAAGGACTTCGTGGTCAAGTCCAAAACCATGGCCGGTTTTGACGCCCCCTACGTCCCCGGCTATGACTGCCATGGCCTGCCCATCGAGATCAAAGTTGACGAAAAGCTGGGCCACAAAAAGCTCTCCATGCCCGTACCGGAGGTCCTCGAAGCCTGCCGCGCTTACGCGCAGAAGTACGTCGACCTGCAGACCCAGCAATTCGAGCGCATCGGCTGCTTTGGCCGCTGGCAAACGCCCTACAAGACCATGGCGCGTTCTTACGAAGCCAGGACTTTGGAAGGGTTCTACGGCTTTTTGGAAAAAGGCTTCGTCTACCGCGGCCTTAAGCCGGTTTACTGGTGCATCCACGACCGCACCGCGCTGGCCGAGGCTGAAGTTGAATATGAGAACCACACCAGCCCGTCGGTCTACGTGCGATACCGGCTGACCTCCGATCCCACTTCCATCGCGCCCGCGCTCGCCGGCAAGCAGGTTTCTACCATCATCTGGACCACAACACCCTGGACGCTGCCCGCGTCGCTGGCCGTGGCCTTTCACCCTGATTTCGAATACGTGGCGCTCGAAGCGCAACCTGAGGGTGCCCCGTCCTTGTCTCAGTCTTCCGAAGGAAGCGCTGAGACAAGGGTGGGAGAGCAAGGCCACGTCTACATCGTCGCAGCCGCGCTGGCCGAACAGGTCGCTGCCGCCTGTAAGCTCGGACCAACCAAAGAGCTTGCCCGCTTCAAAGGCGCAGTCCTCGATCGCGTCACCTTCCAGCATCCGTTTCTCGATCGCTCCATCCTGGGCGTCTTGGCCACGTACGTCACCGCCGACACGGGCACCGGTGCGGTTCATACCGCCCCTGCCCACGGCGCAGACGATTTCTATACCGGCCAGCGCTACGGCCTCGACCCCACCTCCCGCGTCGATGCCGGCGGCCACATTCACGTCGATCCGGACTCCTGGCATTCGCCACAACCTCCGGCCTACGACGGCCTCACCGTCTGGAAGGCGAATCCCGTCATCGTCGCTATGCTCGAAGAGCGCGGCGCGCTCCTGGGCGGCTCCCAGCTTGAGCACTCCTATCCACATTGCTGGCGCTGCCATCACCCCATCATCTTTCGCGCCACCGAGCAGTGGTTCATTTCTCTCGATACGCCGATTAAGTCGGTCCAAGGCCAGGAAAAAACGTACAGAAACCTGGCCATCGAAGAGATCGACAAAGTCGTTTGGGATCCTGCGTGGGGCAAAGAGCGCATCACCAACATGATTGCCACGCGGCCCGACTGGTGCATCAGCCGCCAGCGCATCTGGGGCGTGCCCATTGCTGTCTTTATGTGCGAGAGTTGCGGCAAGCCCATCGTCGACGCGGACCTCAATCGCAAAATCGTCGACCTGTTCGAGCGCGAGGGCGCCGAAGCGTGGCACACCGCGCCGGTCGAATCCCTTTTGCCCGCCGACGCCAAGTGCGCACAATGCGGCGGGACCAGCTTCCGCAAAGAGACCGACATTCTCGACGTCTGGTTTGATTCCGGCGTGAGCTGGTTCGCCGTCTGCGAATCCGATCCTGATCTGAGCGGTGCATACAAAGTCTTCGAGAACAGGACAGCCGAGCAGAGCGGCCCCGAGGTCCTCTATCTCGAGGGCGGCGACCAGCACCGCGGATGGTTCCACTCGTCATTGCTGACGTCGGTTGCTTTGCGCGGCCGCGCCCCCTACTCTCACGTGGCCACCGCCGGCTGGACGCTCGACGAACAGGGCCGCGCCATGTCGAAATCCCTCGGCAACGGCGTCGACCCCGTCGACATCGCCAACCGCATGGGCGGCGAGATCGTACGCCTCTGGGTCGCGTCAGTCGACTTCCGCGAAGACATGGCCGCCAGCGAGAACCTGATGCAGCGCTGCGCGGAGCTCTACAAAAAACTGCGCAACACCTTCCGCTTCCTGCTTGGCAATCTCCACGGCTTCGATCCAGTGCGCGACAGCGTCGCCGAGGCCGAGCTCCTGCCTCTCGACCGCTACATGCTGGCCCGCACCCGCGACCTCGCCGAGAAGATTCTCGCCTGGTACGAGGCCTTCGAGTTCCATCGCGTCTACCAGGCTGTGAACGAGTTTGCCATCGTCGACCTAAGCTCCTTTTATCTCGATGTGCTCAAAGACCGCATGTACACCTTCGCGCCCACCAGCCAGGCGCGCCGCTCCGCGCAAACCGTTCTGTGGCAAATCACCGAGGCTCTCGTTCGGCTAACTGCGCCCATCCTCACCTTCACCGCAGACGAGATCTGGGAGTACCTGCCCGCCGTCGAAGGCCGCGAAGTCAGCGTGCACCTCGCGCATTTCCCCAAGCCGGAAGAAATCTTCTCCGAAGATCCGGCGCCTGTGCTCGCGGAGTGGAAACAACTCCTTTCGATTCGCGACGAAGTGTTGCAGGTCTTGGAGCTCAACCGACAGGCTAAGCACATCGGAAAAGGACTTGAAGCCGATGTATCGATCGTTGCCACGGGCGATGAACTCGACCTGCTTAATCGCCACTCAACAGGACTAAAAGAGATTCTGAATGTCTCGAATGTCACGATCGCCGGGTCGAATTCAGACGATTATTTTCAGGTCAGCGTAAATCCCGCCTCCGGCCACAAATGCGCGCGCTGCTGGAACTTCATGCCTCACGTTTCGAGCTACGGCATCTGGGAGAACGTCTGCGATCGCTGCCAGTCCGCCCTGCGCGAGATGGGCATCGCCCCGCCCCAATCCGGCGACGCGCCCACCGCGGAGGCCAACCAGTGAGCTGGCTGACAGACTGGCCTCGCCCCCGCCGCTTGTTCTGGCTGCTCCTCATCTCGGCGCTCGTCATCATCGCTGACCGTGCGACCAAGACATGGGTCTCCGTGCACGTCCGCCTCGGCGGAGCCATCCCCATCATCCCGCGCTTCCTGCGCATCACTCACTGGACCAATGAAGGCGCGGCCTTCTCGCTCTTCGCCGATTCGGCTTCGCCCAACGCCGTCCGCTGGGCGCTGGTCACCTTCACGCTCATCGCCATAGTCGTCATCTTTGTCGTGTTGCTGCGCACTGGCAATCGATTCACCCTCACCACCGTCGCGCTCGCGCTCATCCTCGGCGGCGCCATCGGCAATGTTCACGACCGCATCCTCTACGGCTCGGTCATCGACTTCATCGAGGTCCACATCTTCACCTACCACTGGCCCGACTTCAACGTAGCCGACTCCTCCGTCGTCATTGGCGCCTGCCTGCTCATGCTCGATTCACTTCTGCCGCACGGCAAGCCTACAGCCTGATCTTTCGCCAAAATGGGACAAATCAGCCCCGCAATCCGGCAGCTATAATTGGTCGGACCACTTAGGCAGTGGAGCAGCAGCGCGAAATGACTTCATCGAATTTTGATTCCACCGCTCCTTCGAGCCTCGCTCCGGCAGAGCGCATGACGCATCTGCGATGGGTCATCTGCTCCCTCCTTTTCCTCGCCACCGTCATTGCCTACATCGACCGCGGAGTCATCGCCTATCTTGAAAAATTTCTCGAGGGCGTGATCCCGGGCCTCAATAGCATCAAATACGGATACATCCTGGCTGCATTCCAGGCGGCGTACGCCATCGGCATGGTGGTGGCTGGCGGGCTCACTGACAAGCTGGGCACCCGCAAAGCCTTTGCCATCGCCATCTGCCTCTGGAGCGTCGCGGCTATGCTGCCGGGCCTCGCATTTTCTGTCGTCACCTTTGGCGTGGCCATGTTCCTGCTCGGCCTGGGCGAGGCGGCGAATTTTCCCGCCTGCATCAAAACTGTTGCCGAATGGTTTCCCAAGCGCGAGCGCGCGCTGGCTACCGGAATCTTCAACTCCGGCGCCAATATCGGCAACATTGCCGTTCCGTTGATCGTGCCATTTCTCGTCGCTGTGTTCAGTTGGCGCGGAGCTTTTGTCGTCACCGGCGCTATGGGCCTGGTCTGGTTGATTGCCTGGCTCGTCCTCTACCGGCGGCCCGAGCAGCATCCCACCGTTTCCAAAGGCGAGCTGGATCTGATCCTCAGCGATCCTGTCGAGAAGACTGAATCGGTTCCATGGAGCAAGGTGCTTCCGCTCAAGGAAACATGGGTCTTCGCCATCGGCAAATTTCTCACCGACCCAATCTGGTGGTTCTATCTGTTCTGGTTGCCTCGCTACCTGCAAACCACGTTCGGCCTCAGCTTGTCTGCGAACCGTCTGCCGCTGGTCATCGTGTACAGCATCTCAACCGTGGGCAGCATCGGTGGCGGATGGATATCTTCAGCTCTTCTGAACCGTGGAAAGAGCGCGAATTTCGCCCGCAAAACCGCGCTGTTGATTTGCGCCCTGTCCGTTTTGCCCATCTTTATGGCGCCTTACCTCCATCACCTGTGGCTCGTGGTCGGTGTTGTGGGCCTCGCCACGGCCGCGCATCAGGGATGGTCCGCCAATCTCTTCACCCTGCCCTCCGATCTCTTTCCCAAGGCCGCCGTCGCCAGTGTCATCGGGATCGGGGGCATGGCCGGTGCGATCGGCGGCGTACTGTTTCAGTTGGCGACCGGATACGTCGTCGGAATCACCCATAGTTACGTGCCGCTTTTCGTCGTTGCCTGCCTGGCTTACTTGCTCGCGCTTCTGATCATCCACGCCATCACGCCCAAACTAGCGCCCGCAAAGATCAGCTAGCTCTGCGCAAGAGCTGAAAACCTGGCCGGCCTCGAGCGCCTGTTCTTGAGCCCATTCAGCGGTTCCCCTCACCGCGTGTCAAGCCCCCTTTGCGAAAATAAATCCGTCCGCCTCCCGTAAGTCCTTTATTCCCTAATCCCTAACCCCTGGTCCCTGTTTTTCTAAGTTTGCTGATTATTTCCCCGAATTCGCTACACTTGTCTTATATGCGGCGAACTTGCCAACTCGCCAACTCGCGCCAGCGGCCAACTTTCCAAGTCACACAAAAACAGACCGCTCAGGTCGCAGATTTTGGCTCGGAGGACATCATTCAACCTTGCACCGAGACGTGGAAATCGCCCGTCGCGGAAAGCGGAAAATAATCAAATAAAAAAAATTACGACATTTCGCCAAATTTTCGCCATATAACTCGTTTAGAATCAACAAATCGATTTCCAGATACGTCGAAAAAAGCACCGAATTGTACGGAATTGACTCCAAACAACCTCTTTAGAATCAATGAAAATAGACCGGAAAATGACGGACGGCTCGCGTTGCCGCAAGTCTTTCTCCTGGAAAGAGTTACGACCAAAGGTGCTCCAGGCCGCCTGCCGTCTGCTGTTGGCTCTCTTCAAGCCTCTCGACCGCCAACTCATCGTCAGCGATCGCGGGCGGTGAACTCCGCTCTTTCATCAACACCGCCTCAGAGCTTGCGCAACCGTTCGCAGGCCTCGTCGAGTTGGTCATCTCGCTTGGCAAAGCAGAAGCGCAGCAGATTCTCGCCACGCCCCTTGCGGAAGAACGCCGATCCGGCAACAGCGGCCACGCCGGACTCGCTCAGCAAGTGCCGGGCCTTCTCGGCGGCCGTTTTGCCCGGCAGGCGCTCCACGTTGGCCATGATGTAGTAGGCGCCCGGAGGCACCGATGGCTCCATGCCGGCGTCTCTTAAAGCGCTCGAAAGCCGTCCTCGCTTTTGCTGATGATCGGCGGCCAGTTGCTTGTAAAAGCTCGGCGGCAACTGCTCCAGGCCCGCCGCGGCGCCGACCTGCAGCGGCGCGGGCGCGCACACATAAGTCAGGTCGTGAAAGTGCGCCATGGTCGGCATCCATCGCGCGTCGGCCGTAGCATAGCCGATGCGCCAGCCGGTGATCGAAAACGTCTTGCTGAAACCTGAGAGCACAATCGTGCGCTCGCGCATTCCGGGCAGCGTAGCCGGGCAAATGTGCTGCGCGCCGTCGTAAACAAAGTACTCGTAGATCTCGTCTGTGATCAGAAAGAGATCGTGCTCGATGGCCAACTGCGCAACGGCTTCAAGTTCGGGCAGCGTGAAGATCTTCCCTGTTGGGTTCGCGGGCGTGTTCAGCAGAATGGCGCGCGTGCGCGGCGTGACTGCGGCCCGCATCGCGTCAACGTCAAGCTGCCAGCCCGGTTCGGCCAGAGCGACCAGCACCGGTTCAATGCGCAGCGAGTCAAGCGTGTGCACATGGTAGCCATAGAACGGCTCGAAGACCAGCACTTCGTCGCCCGGATTGAGCAGCGCCATGGCCGCTGCGTGAAGGCCCGCCGTCGCGCCCGACGCGACCATCACCTCGTTTTCGGCATCGTAGGCCAGTCCGTAGTCGCGCTGTTGCTTGGCCGCAATGGCTTCGCGCAGCCGCCCGATGCCGTCGCATCGCGTGTAGATGTTCTGCCCCTCGCGGATGGCCTCAATCGCCGCGGCCTCCACAACTTTGGGCACCGGCGTATCGCACACACCCTGCGCCAGGTTGATGCCGCCTATGCGATCGCATTCGGTGGTCATGGCGCGGATTTCTGACTGCAGCGTCTTGGGCGCGAGAGCGCTCAGGGCAAGGCGCGACTCAATTCCGGTATCGTGCATCGAGGTGCCTGGCAAGGGGAAGATCCTTTCCAGCCATTTTACATTTTGGGGTTGTGTTTTGGGGCCCGACCGTTGCGTGTGCGGGGCGCCGCAGCCAAGGCCGGCGCTGGCATAGTATCTTGCAGAAAGAATCGATGCACGAGCTTTCCATCGCGGCCAGCATTGTGGAGGCAGTCACTGAATCAGCCTCCGCCTACCCCGGCGCGCGTGTCAAAAAAGTCCGCTTGCGCGTGGGCGCGCTGGCCTCGATCGTCGAAGATTCGCTCCAGTTCTGTTGGGAGCTGGCCTCGGCAGATTCACCCGTTGCCGGCGCAAAGCTCGTGATCAACCTGCTGCCGGTGATCGTGCACTGCGATGCTTGCGGCGAGGATTCCGAGATTGAAGGCGTACAAAGCTTTCGCTGTCCGCGTTGCGGCGAGTTGGCGGCCGACTTCCGCCAGGGGCGTGAGCTGGAGATCGAATCGATCGAGTTGGAGGAACCGGATGCGGAAGAAGCGCCCGTCGGCGCACCGAATCCGGTCCGGAAAGAAGAGTAACGGATCACTTATGACCACCCGGATTGTTGAACTGCGGCGGGGAATCCTGAAGAAGAACGATGAGCTGGCGGCAGCGCTGCGCCGGCGTTTCACATCCGCCAGAGTGCTGGTTCTGAACCTCGTCTCAAGTCCCGGCACGGGCAAAACTGCATTTCTTGAGCTCACACTGCGCGCATTGCGTGAACGCGGTGCGCATGCTGCGGCCCTGGTAGGCGATCTCGAGACCGATAACGACGCGCGCCGGCTGGCGGCGAGCGGAGCGCCCGTGCGCCAGATCAACACCCACGGCATATGCCACCTCGACGCGGAGATGGTCACGAAGCACATCGAAGAATGGAAGGAAGTCTCACTCGCCGGACTCGACTATCTCTTTATCGAGAACGTCGGCAACCTGGTGTGCCCGTCCAGCTATGACCTGGGTGAGCGCATCCGCGTCGCGCTGCTCAGCGTAACCGAAGGCGAGGACAAGCCGCTCAAATACCCCGGCCTCTTCAACTCCTCCGATGCGGCCGTGATTACGAAGATTGATCTCGCTGTTCCCTGCGGATTCGACCGCGATTTGGCGCTCAAAAACATCAACGAGATTCGCCCCGGAATCCGCATCTTCGAAACCTCGGCCAAAACCGGCGCCGGAATGGACGATTGGCTCGCCTACCTCGCGGAGCAGGCGCGGCCCTCCTGAACCGGGAAAGACGCGCCAATCAGACCGCGACAAACTTGATGCGCATCCCCGCCTATGCCGTTGCATAAAGCGCGTCCGAGGCGATACCGTTCAGCTAAGGTCGGTTGCAAAATATGGGTCCCTCGGATTCCCCCGCGCAGGACCCGGCTGCAAAGCAGTTCGTCGAGCCGGGCTTTGCCCAAAACACGATTGAGCGGCTGTTTGAGTTTTCGCCGGACGCCATTCTCGTCACCGACGCAGACGGTGTGATGCGATCCGCGAACCCGCGCGCCGAAGAGCTATTCGGCTATGGCGCCCAGGAGCTGATCGGGCAGCCGATCGAGATCCTTGTGCCGGCACGTTTCCGCGGCGGCCATCCGCGTCATCGCGAGAATTACCTTGCTCATCCCCGTACCCGCCAGATGGGCGCGGCCCTCAATCTCTTCGGCCAGCGCAAGGATGGCACGGAATTTCCCGTCGACATCATGCTCAAGCCCATGCAGACTGAAAACGGCCAGGCCGTGGTCAGCTTCATCCGCGACGCTACGGAGCAGCGCGCAGCACAGGAGGCTTTGCGGCTCAACGATCTGCGGCTGCGCTCCATCGTCGAGAGCATCGGCGAATATGCAATTTATCTTCTCGATCGCGACGGCCACGTTCTTACCTGGAACCCCGGCGCCGAACGCATCAAGGGATACAAGGCGGAGGAGGTCCTTGGCCTGCACTTCTCGCGATTCTTTACCCAGGAAGATCAGGAGCGCGGCCGCCCCGCCGAGTTGCTGCGCCGGGCTGCGGACAGGGATCGCGTGGAAGAAGAAGGCTGGCGTGTGCGCAAGGACGGTTCGCGCTTCTGGGCCAACCTCGTCATTACTGCCATCCGCGACAGCAACGGCGAATTGACGGGGTTCGCCAAGGTCACCCGCGACATGACCGACCGCAAGCGCGCCGAAGAAGCCTTGATCTTTCAGCTCAGCGGTGCGCTCCTCGCCAATATGGATGCCGAGAAGTTGTTGGGAGCCATTTCAGCTTCGATTCGCCAGGTGATTCCACACGATAACGCCGGCTTGGTTCTCCATGACCCGACGGCAAATGACATGGTGGTGCAATTCCTTGGAGGAACTGGATCGGACGCCTTTTCAGGCGAATTGCGCGTTCCCATCGATGGCTCCCTGTCGGGGGTCGCGTTCCGCACGCGCGAGCCGGTACTTCTCGAGAGCGTTGCTAAAACGACCTATGGACCGGAGACTCTCAGTTACCTCAATCGAATGGGAATGCAGTCCGGAATCTGGGTTCCGCTGGTTCACCAGGGCAAGGCCCTTGGGGCTCTTTCCGTGGTGAGCCGGCAGGAAGGCAGTTTCGGACAGCGCGAAGTGGAGATGCTGGTCCAGATCGCCGGGCAGGTGGCGATGGCGGTCGATAACGCCATCGCATTCCGGCGTATTGCGGAAATGCGCGATCGGCTCAGACAGGAAAAGCAATACCTTGAAGACGAGATCAACGTCGAACACCAATTCGACGACATCGTGGGCGAAAGCACTGGTTTGCGTAATGTTCTGCGCCAGATTGAAACCGTCGCCCCCACCGATGCGACGGTCCTCATCCAGGGTGAAACCGGAACCGGCAAAGAGCTTCTGGCGCGCGCCATTCATCGCCTGAGCCAGCGGAACGAGCATACTTTCATCAAGCTGAATTGCGCCGCGATCCCAGCGGGGTTAATTGAGAGCGAGCTCTTCGGCCATGAGAAAGGCGCGTTCACTGGCGCCATTGCGCGCAAAATCGGCCGCGTGGAGCTGGCTCATGAGGGCACGCTGTTTCTGGACGAAATCGGCGAGCTGCCGCTCGACCTGCAGCCCAAGCTGCTGCGCGCCTTGCAGGAGCGCGAGATCGAACGCCTCGGAGGAACGCGGTCCATCCAGGTGAACGTGCGCCTGATCGCCGCCACCAATCGCGATCTGGCACAGATGGTCGCGGAAAAGCAATTCCGCAGCGACCTCTATTACCGCCTTAAAGTCTTCCCCGTTTCCGCCCCTCCCTTGCGCGAGCGCGTCGCCGACATTCCCATCCTTGTGCGCCACTTTGTCTCGCGCCATGCGCGGCGCATGGGCAAGAACATTGAAACCATCCCCCCCGAGGCGATGGCGGCGCTTGTTGCGTGGAAGTGGCCCGGCAACATCCGCGAGTTGGAGAACTTTCTCGAGCGCGCGGTCATTCTTTCGCGCGGACCGCAGCTCCATGTGCCTCTTGCCGAGCTCGAAGCCATGAAAGAGGAAGACGAAGACTATCTGGCCGCGACGAATCCAACCTTGCACGCCGCCGAGCGCGATCATATTCTCCGCGCTCTCCGCGAAGCCAAGGGCATCATTGGCGGACCCGGCGGCGCGGCAGAGCGGCTTGGCCTCAAGCGCACCACGCTCAACTCCAAAATGAAGAAGCTCGGCATCGAGCGCGGCGACTATATGTAGTCTCGGTGACGAAATGCCGTCATCGTCACTTCGTCACGTAGCACGCAACGTCACCCGCCAACGCCACTGGCCCACACAACCAATCCCTTTCCATTCAATGCGATGCGGCTAGCGCCACGGCGCGTCCTAAGTTTGGCATGCGCCGTGCTTTATCACTAGCGTGGCGCAGGACGAGCCAGCAAGTGCTTCGAATCACTTTTGAAGAAAAATCGAACGCAATCGTCATCAAGCTGGAAGGACGGATTGCCGGACCATGGGCCACCGAGCTTGGCCGCCTGTGGGAAGAAAAGGCTCCGGAATTTGCGCAGAAGAAAATGTCTCTCGATTTGCGAGGGACCACTTATGCCGACGCCGGCGGGATCAAGGTTTTGAGAGCCATCTACTCTCAAACGGAAGCCGCGATCCTAACGGGCTCACCCTGGACCGAGTATCTTGCCGAAGAGGTCGCGCGCAAGGACTCTCAACCTGCTGAGACGGAGAGCTGAGATGCAGACGGGACACGATCTAACGAATAACGCGGGCGCACGTTCTTATCTGAGGGGCGATTTTTTCAAGGCATTGCCGGCCGCGGCGCTGGCCGATCTGGAGCCGCTTCTTGCACCTTCTTCTTACCCCTCGAATGTGGTTCTCTTCACCGAGACACAGCCGTCATCGGGCATCTACGTGATCCTCGACGGCGAAGTCAAGCTCTCCATCAACTCGAGCGACGGCCGCCGACTGAGCTTTCACATCGCCAAGGCCGGTGAGGTGCTCGGGTTTTCGTCCACACTCTCGGGCGGCGAGTACGAAATGACCGCCGACACGCTTTACCCGGCCAAGATCGCGCACATCTCGCGCCAGGTCTTTCTGCAATTCCTGGCTCGTCACCCTGAGGTCTATCCCATCGTCACGCGCGAAATCAGCCGCAGCTTCAACCTTGCCTGTGAACAGTTGCGCATGGTCGGCTTGTCGACTTCGGTGCCAGAGCGCCTGGCCCGCCTGCTGCTGGTATGGAGCGATGAGCCCGGCCAAAAGAATGAGCGGTCCGCACACTGCCGTGTATCCATGACGCACGAAGAGATCGGCGAATTCATCGGCGCCTCGCGCGAGACTGTCACGCGCACGCTGAGCATCTTCAAGAATCGCCGCCTGGTTGCACAGCATGGTTGCACACTTACGATTCCTAGCCGCATCGCTCTGGAAAGCTACGCGCGCGGGTAGGGCTCACCGTTTTTTACTGGGTCGCAGATTTTCAAGAGCAACACTGCAGTGAGTCAACAAGGCCGTTCGCGTTAGGCGAGCGGCCTTCCGTTTTTTGCCGCCCTCCGATCACTTCTTTAGCTGTCGCAGTGCAAGCCGAGCCGCATGGTAGCCGCACATGCCGTGCACGCCTCCGCCGGGTGGCGTCGACGCCGAACACAAATACAGCTTGGGTGCGCCCGTCGCATAGCCGCTCGACGTTGGCCGAAAGAGCATCTGTCGAATTGTCATCGCGCCGCCGCTGATGTCGCCGCCGGCGAGATTCGCATCCATTGATTCCAGCGCTGCGGGTGCAGAAACGTGCCGTGCCAGCACGCAATCGCGGAATCCCGGAGCAAAGTGCTCAATTTGCGCCTCGATGCGCTCCGTCATGTCAAACGTGGATCCGTTGGGCACATGACAATAGGCCCACAGAACATGTTTTCCTTCCGGCGCACGCGATGGATCGTAAAGCGTGGGCTGCGCCACCAGCACAAACGGCTGTTCGGCTTCGCGGCCATTAGCAACTTCGGATTCGGCAGCCGCAATCTCCTCAAACGATCCGCCCAGGTGAACGGTGATCGCCCGATGGCAATCTGCCGCGCGCCACGGAACCGGCTGCGAAAGGGCGTAATCAATCTTGAACGTGCCCGGCGCGCGTTGGAACCGCTCCAACTCGATTTTGTATTTGGGTGAAAGCCGCTCGCCCGCGATTTCGATCAACTGACGTGGTGCGGTGTCGAAGAGCACCAAGTCACTGCTCGATTCCAATTCACGGAACGCGGCCGCATCGACTCGGCTCGATGTGTGCACCGTTCCGCCCAGCGATTCCAGGTAGCCGATGAGTGCCCGCGTCAATGCCTGAGCGCCGCCTCGCGGAATCGGCCAGCCGACCGCGTGAACGCTGATGCCGAACATCCATCCGATCGTTGCGCTCAGTGGCTGGTCGAAACTCAGAAACGAGTGGCCCGCCAGTCCCGCGAAAATGGCCCGGGTACGCGGGCTCACGAAGTGGCCTTTTGCAAAACTCTGTGCGGACTGAATCGTTGAAAGTCCAAACCGTGCCATGCGCAGCGGATGATGTGGGATGCGGAGCGCCGGGCCCAGCGTGTCCTCCGCAAAGTCCATCCAGTCGTCGGCCGCGGGCTGCATCAAGCCCCGCCAAAGCTTGCCGTCCGCGCCCAATGCGCGCTCAGCCTGCGCAAGGTCGCGCTCCAACACCACGGCCGAACCGTTATCCAGCGGGTGCGCCAACGGCGCCTCTCCGTGAATCCACTCGAGCCCGTAATCCGCCAAAGGCAGCGTGGCAAGAAATGGCGAGCCAGCAGCGAAGGGATAAACAGCCGAGCCGAAATCGTGCAGAAACCCTGGCGACGTCAGCGGCAGTGTGCGCACAGCGCCGCCGGGTTCGGCCTCCGCCTCGAAAACATCCACGCTCATTCCGGCCCGCGCCAGCACAATGGCTGCGGCCAGCCCGTTGGGGCCCGATCCAATTACGCATGCGCGGCTCATCGCTTCACCTTCCTCCGGCAATCGTTTCTCAGTCGTGCGGTGGCAGTTCCTCGGGCCATTCCACCACGGCGAATCGGCCGTTGGCGGCCATCGTCAACTCTGGCGCGTAAACGCCGAGATACTCGCGGCGCCACCAATCGCCGGTGCGTCGCTTTTCTTCCTCAGTCGTAAACCAGTATTGCCAAATCACCGCGCGCACGTAACGCGGCGGAGTCTGCGCGAATGGGTTGCTTCGAAAGAGCGCCAGCACATCGGCGTCGCCAACCAGCAGCCGTTCTTCTGTCAGTGGCACAATCTCGTTCTCTCGCCATCCGCCAAGAGATGCAAACCACAGATTCCAGTCGAAACGCGGCTGATAGGGCGCGTAGATGCCGGGTGCTTCATTCAGCGCCTGCGGCTTGTTCCGAAATGGATAGGCGACCCAGTTTGTACCGTCGTCTGAGCCCTGGAATTCAATCTCGTAGCGCCCGCGTGTCATCACCGCAAAGAGTCCATATTGGTTGGCGATTCGAAACGGCTCAAGCGCGATCAGCGGCTTGATGGGACCCGGAACTTTGCCCATCGGAATTCCAATCATCTCCGCCGTCGTGTTGTAGGCGATCCACGTAAACATGAAGGCCGCAACGGCCAGACAGGCGATCCGCAACGAAAAGCGAAGATGTTCCAGAAGTGTAGGTCGCTCCGGGACCGATTCGCTTGCTTCGATGTCCGCAGTCGTTACGCTGGCCTCGCCCACGCCAAGAATCGATAGTGATTGCTCCTCGGATCTCTCTGGCGTTTTCGCATCAATCCGCTCCGGCTGTTGCGGCCGGAAACGCGCGGGCACAAATCGCAACAGAAACTTATCGTCAAGCAGAAGGAAGCCGAGCGACAAAACCAGGTAGTTCAGGAACGCATAGTTGGCGGTGAGAATCACGCCAATCTCCCAGGGAGTAACGATGAAGAAGAGGACCAGCCGCACTCGGCGCGGAAAGAACATCATGAACACAATGCCCAACTCAAGAGCCAGCGTCCCTCCAACCGTGGCCGCATGGAACCAATGCGGCAAATGCTCGACGTACCATCCGATCCACGTGGGCAGCGGGCCGTTCTGGTAGTACTCGTCCATGGCCGTGAAGTTCCGCCACTCCACGTCGCCGCTTGCGATCTTCACCATGCCGGATTCGAAGTAAATTCGGAACCACTCCCACTGCAGCAGAAACCAGCTCATGCGCGAAGGCGGATCATGCGCGCCCCAGCCAGGCCAGAGCCCGCTCGGCGCGAAAAACAGCGCCAGAAAACCCGCCTCCAGCAACATACCGTCCGACTGATAACTCGAGAACGCTCCGCTCGCGCCCACGAACGAAAGAAAGCACACCAAGCAGACGAAGAAACTCAGTCGCGGCCACACATTTAAAAGCGCGATTACCGACGCAACCAGCCCGATCCACGTCACCGCCATCATCATCGTTGAGCTTGCTGAGATCCAATAGAGCGATGGCGCATACCAGTACCGCTCCAGGCCCAACTGCTGCGCGATATCGGCCAGATAGTCCTGCGCGGGCAGAATTCCCTCGGGACCAATCAAGCCCTTGATCTGAAACAGCAGCGAATAGAAAGCTGAAAAGTAGATGAGAGCCAGCGCGCGCAGGAAGATCCATCGAGGGATCATCTGACCCCGCGGGCCGCGATGCCCGTCAAAGAGCCACCTGAAGCCGTTGATCGGCTTGCCCCAACCCATCACCCGAACAGGATACCCGCTGGCTCGTGCTCATCCACGAAAGAATCGTGCGGCGACAGCGTAATCTTGTTATCAGGACCGCGCGCGTCAAAGTTCGATTGCGCATTCTTTGCTTTCGTCGCGCGGCTCGATCATTCAGAGGGTTTTCACCCATGCGCCAGAGCTTATTCGATTTGTCGGGCAGAGTGGCCGTGGTTGCCGGTGGAACAACGGGCCTTGGCCTCGCAATGGCCCTGGGCCTGGCAGCAGCTGGCGCCGATGTTGTCCCCAGTTCGCGCCGCCTGCGCGAAGTGGAGAAGGCCGCCACCGAGATTGAGGCTATGGGTCGCCGTACTCTCCGTGTGGTCAGCGACGTTCTCGATCGTCCCTCGATCGAGGCCCTGCACGATGCAGTTCTGGCGGCTTTCGGCAAGGTCGACATTCTCGTGAACGCCGCGGGTATCACCAGCAAATCCCCCGTCTTGCAGGCTCCGGAGGCGGACTGGTCGCGCATCATCGAAACCAATCTCACCGGCACGCTTCGCGTTTGCCAGATCTTCGCAGCGAGCATGGCAAAGACCGGTTACGGGCGCATCATCAATATTGCTTCTCTCGGATCGTTTGTTGCATTTCGTGGCGTTGCACCTTACTCCGCCAGCAAGGCAGGCGTAGTTTCATTAACCAAGACTCTCGCCATTGAGTTGGCGCCCAACGGAGTCAATGTGAACGCCATTGCACCCGGGATCTTTGCTACCGAGTTGAACCGATCGCTGGTCCAGGGAACGCCGCGCGGCAAGGAACTTCTCATGCGCACTCCCATGCACCGCTTTGGGCAGGCGCATGAACTGGCTGGCGCAGCCATCTTCCTCGCATCCGAGGCTGCTTCGTTCGTCACCGGAGAAGTGCTCGCCGTCGATGGCGGATTCCTCGCCAGCGGCGTGAATCAATAGGTTTTCAGCCTGGGCGGCACAAGATCGCGCGGTGCCGGAAACGCCTTCGCTAAAACACAGCTGGCGCGATCTGCACTTTTCGGCCTTCGGCGCACGACGTGTAGATGCTCCGCACGAGTTGCAATGCTCGGTAACCATCCACGCCGGACGACACTGGCGGCCGACCTGCCTTGCTAGCCCCTCCGAAGTCTGCCAGTTGCCGTTCGAACGGCGTGAGCGAAATTGCCATCGGGTCCGATGCGCCCGATTTGGCGTCGCGCGATATCGGCGCCGGCTCGCCTTGATCATCCCGTACATCCCACGTCGTCAATTGGTCTCCGGTTACGATTGCGCTTCCTTTCGTTCCGTGGATCTCGATTCGCTCCGGATACCCCGGCCACAGCGCCGTCGCCGCCTGGATCACGCCGGTTGCGCCCGATGAGTAATGCAACACGGCGGACAAAAGGTCCTCCGACTCGATCATGTGCGTAGCGCCGAGATGCCAATACCCAAAAACCTCATCGACCGCGCCGATAAGGTACAGCAGCACGTCCACCTGGTGAATCGCCTGGCTGATCAACGCGCCGCCTCCCTCCCCGGCCCAGCTTCCCTTCACCGGCCGCGCGTAATACTCGTCCGTCCGGTGCCACTTCACGTAGGCGTCGGCCTGCAATATCCTGCCCAGCCTCCCAGCCGCAATTGCGCGCTTCAGAAACAGCGTTGAGTCGTCGAAACGGTGCTGGCTCACCACGCCAAGTTGAATCCCGGCCGAGCGCGCCGCCTCGATCATCAGCGCCGCGGTTTCCAGGTCCACGGCCATCGGCTTTTCCACTAGCACATGCTTGCCCGTCTTCGCGCCCAATTCCACCGCCGCCAGACGGTAGCCGGGAAATGTGCACACGTCGAGCCAATCCACGTCTGCGCGCTGGCTGAGCTGCTCCGGCGTGGTCACAAACTCCGCGCCCCAGGCATCGGCGAACCTTCGTCCGCGCTCCTCAGTCCGATCAGTAACCGCCGCAATCCGGTAACCGATATTCTTGTATGCTTGTGCGTGCTTGCCTGCAATGCCGCCTGCGCCGATGAATCCCACTCTCATGGATAGTCAGTCTCCCGAATAGCCCCGGTCGTCGTGGAGGGGGTCAATCAGGCTTCTACGCGTGTACCGGAACGGGATTAGGCCCGGCCTGCTCGCTTTCGCGGCGCGACGCAAACTCCATTTGCCGGAAGAGCACTTTGTGCAGGACCAACGCAGCGGCCCCGCGCAATCGCGCAGCATCGCCGTCCATGGCCGCTACCACGCGCGGAGTGTGCGGCGTAAACGATTTTGCAATCAACTGGCTCTCGAGCAAGGGGCAGATACGCGGCCACAGCGCCGTGCAATCGCCAACGATGATGATGACTTCCGGCGCCAGCCCGGCCGACAGCATTGCAAGCCCTCGCGCCAGATAGGTCATCATTTTGTCGATGGAGCGCAAAGCGCGGATGTCGCCCTGCAATGCCAGCTCGAGTAGCTCATGGAATGAATCGAGCGTGCTTTCCGGCGCCAGCTCGCGGTAGTACCGCAGTCCGGCGCGGTTCGATGCAAATGTTTCCCAACACCCCACGCTGCCGCACCCGCAGACCGGGCCGCTTTCTTCAAGCGGCATGTGGCCAAACTCGCCCGCCATGTCGTCACGGCCCCGCACAAGCCGTCCATCCACCAGCATCCCCGCCCCAATGCCCTCCGAAACCGAAATGGCAATCATGTTCGACACATCGCCGAAGTTGCCGAACCATCGCTCCGCGACGATGCAGGCGTTGGCCGCGTTCTCCATTTCAATCGGAGTGTCCAGAACCCTCTGTAGTTCGGCGTAGAGATCAATTTGGCCCCACGGAGCGTTTGGCGAAAAGAGCAGGCGGTGCGTCCTTTGGTCCACACGCCCTGAAACGCTCACGCCAAGGCCCTGAAACATTCGGTCGCCGTAAGTCGCGCGCAATGACCGCGCCGCTCTCGCGATATGTGCGATGGCCGTTCTTGCCTCTTCAGCTGTTGAACCGGCCTTGATTTCGAAGTCGACGGCCTCGCGGCCCAGGATCTTCCCGTTGATGTCGACGACTGCCAAATTCGCTTTCCCTGGGCGAAGATCGATGGCCAGCGTAACGTGCCGGTCATTCAGCGTCACATAGGTCGGCCTGCGCCCTCGCGGCAACCGGCCCAGGCTGCCCGGCACCACCCATTCTTCGTCGATGAGCTGGCCAATGATGACCGAAACCGTACTTGGTTGCAGACCTGTCAGCCGCGCCAGGTCAGCCCGGCTCACCGGCTGGTGTAAGTGGATGGCGTGGAGCACGATGTCACGGTTGATCTCGCGCGCAGTTTCGCTCGATGCCACACCACGGCGCGTTCGAGCAGACTTATCGGTCACATGCTTTTCTCAGCGCTTTCGCGAACAGGAAATCGACGGAACGTCACGTCCACTCAGCGCATTTCCTGGAGAGATCTCCTGCAATCAATATAATCGAGTCGCCGTGGCGCTCGGCCCGCGCTTGGATTTCACAGGAAACTCCGGTGTTTGAGCCCAGAAAACAGTGCGGCAGGCCGCGAAGGATCTGCCGCGCAAATCGAATTCGAGAACAGTTAGAAGTTGAACTTTCCGCTGAACTGCATCGAACGGGTACCCTGCGTCTGGGAGTAGGGGGGCCCGAAGGAGGTAATCAGACCGAACGTACCGTAGTTGCCGGCGTTGACGTTAGCCGTCGAG
>Ga0181535_10001962_pt1 | contig 25828 bp, 23 predicted proteins | sample PEATcosm2014_Bin_44_FD_119774 | JGI IMG/M metagenome (GOLD analysis project Ga0181535, IMG submission 119774) | Peatland microbial communities from MTU Mesocosm Facility, Houghton, MI, USA - PEATcosm2014_Bin17_30_metaG | ecosystem: Environmental > Terrestrial > Soil > Wetlands > Peat | place...
CATGTAGGCGACGGTGACGTTACCCGCCGCCTGCACACTCCCGAACGCGAGCATGGCGGCAGCCAGAGCGAGGATCAGCTTTTTCATTCGAGCACCTCCTTTGAAGGGCAATAAATGAAATTTGAATTAACGAATGCCAAGACGCCTTGGCATCCACGGTGAGCACCCGGTAGGCAAACATCTTTGAAGGTTTGGTATATTGTATGCCAAATACTATTTTGTTTGGCGCGTCTGTCAAGCCCAAATTACCTGGAAAGGCCCGCTGGCCCCATCGGCCTCGAAGCATGTGCTGGTCGCCGCGTCTCCGGACTGACGCTGCCGGACCGCGCCCGCCTTGCCCTGCGCGGCGTCAGATCACGTCATCCGGGTCCGCCGGTGCCCCATCTCCTCCTGGGACAGGTGGGCCTCCAGTTCGGTGGCGTCGTGCAGGACCATTAGAAAACAATGTTCGGCGCATCGGGGACGCCTTCACACCAACCGGGGCTGATTCACCCCAAGGTTGCCAGCAGCACTTCCGGCAGGATGACTTGGGGATACAGCGTCCCCGCATAATCCTTGAGGTTCCGGGTGACCAGGAAATCGGCCTGATGGCGCCCGGCGCAGGCGATCTGGAGGGCGTCTTCGGTGTCCTTGATGGGGGAGCGCAGGGCCTCCTCCCACATGAGACGGTCCAGGGTGCACACTTCGACGACCTGAAGCAGCAGCCGGACCACCTCGCGCCCACGCTTTTCGCCGCCGGGCTTCCGGGCGAAATAGAACACATCCTTGAGGCTGCCGGACGAAGCCAGCAGCACGACCCGGCCCTCCATGCCAGCCTGGAAGAGTCTGGCCGCTTTGCCGAAAAAACCGTCGCGGCGCAGCACGAAGTCCAGGATCACGTCCGTGTCCAGGTAGACCCTGGGCGGGTTGCTCATCGGTCGGAGCCCACGCCATATTTCCGTTCCAGCGCCTCCATCACGACCTCTCGCCGGGGCGTCCCAGGGTCGGGCACGATCCCGGCAAGCCGTTCAAGAAGAGGGTGCAAGCGCAGCGGCTCTGCTTCCAACTGGGCCATGGCGGCAAAAACGTCGCTCACCAGCCCTGAAACGGTCGTGCCATGCAACCGCGCCAGGGCCTTCCCGAGCCGCACCCGCTCTGCGGACATCTTGAGATTCAAGGGAACGTGATGGGAAACTGGGCGAGGCACGGTAACTCCAGGCGTCTACTTCAATTTGAAGTATGCGCCTGCTTTCATGCACCGGCAAGGTCCCAGTCCACCCGCCCGCCCCGGCTGCGGTCCTGCCAGGCGGCCTCCAGCGCCGCGGCACGGGCGGGCGGCAGGCGGAAGCGCAGGGTGGCGCCCTCCGGGCCGAAGTCCTGGCCCAGGATCTCGGCCTCCGGAAAGGCGCCCAGCACGCTGAACGGCAGGTGCGCCAGGCCGGGCTCGATGCGCAGCGCGCCCTGGCGCCAAACCCGCACTTCCTCCAGCAGGCCCTGGGCCCGGGCCTCGGCCACTGCCCCCTGGACCCCTTCGGTGTAGGCCCGCACCAGCCCGCCGGTGCCCAGCTTGGTGCCGCCGAACCAGCGGATGCACACCGCCAGCAGCCGCACCAGGCCCTCGCCCTCCAGCACGCGCAGCATGGGCGCCCCGGCGGTGCCGGAGGGCTCGCCGTCGTCATCGGCGCCCTGGGCGCCCGCTTCGCGCCAGGCCGAGCAGTGGTGGCTGGCGTCGAAGTCGCGCTTGCGCAGCCGGGCCAGGATCGCCGCCCGCTGCTCCGCGTCATCGGCCGGATGCAGTTCGGTCAGGAAGATCGAAGCCTTCTCCCTGAACCGGAACGTGCATGGGGCCGTGACGCGCTGCATCACTCCAGGTTACTTGATGCCGAGGTCCTTGAGGATCTTGGGGTCCTTCTCGTCCTGGGCCAGGATCACGTGGCAGGTGTCGCAGGCGCTGGCGATGGCGCGGCCGTCCTTGGCGGCGTGGCTGCCGTCGTGGCAGCGGAAGCAGCCGCCGCCGTCCTGATGGCCGATGTGGTTGGGATGGGTGCCCCAGGTGAGCTTCATCTCGGGCGATACGTTGCGCAGGAAGGCATCCTTGATCGCCGCGCCGGCGGCCTCCACCTGGCTCAGCTGCTTGCTGTAGACCTCGGGGTAGCTGGCCTTGTAGTAGTCGGCCAGGGCCACGGGAATCGCCGCCGCCGCCGCGTCCTGGGTCTTGTAGTCCGCCTTCAGGATCTCCACGGCCTTCTTCTTGATGAAGGGCAGGTCGCGGCTGATGCGGTTCTCGGTGATCAGCCGGTCGATGGCGTTGTCGGGCATCTCGAAGGCGTGGGTGGGCCGGTTGTGGCAGTCCACGCAGTCCATCTGGCGCGGCTGGATGTGGTCGGAAGCGGGCGCCGGCTTGACGTCGGGGGAGCTGTAGTCGACCAGCTGGCCCTTGTCGTCCCGGTAGGTGACCTGGGCGATGGACTGGCGCTGGCGGTCGCCGGCCAGGTAGGTGATGCGGGAATTGGCGTCCAGGTGGCGGCCGTGGATGCCGGTGCTGCTGAAGCCGGAAACGCCGCCGATCTTCAGCATGAGCACGGTGGTGGAGGGGGTGCTGGCGATGTCCTCGCCATAGTGGGTGCGCACCAGGATCTTGTTGCCGGAGAACTTCTGCGGCCAGTGGCAGGCCTCGCAGGTCTCCCGGGCCGGGCGCAGGGTCTCCACCGGGCTGGGGATGGGCCGGGAATAGTTGTTGAACACCACGCCGAACACCTGGCGCACGCCGGCGAGCTTGGCCCGCATGAAGGATTCGGTGCCGGGTCCGATGTGGCACTGGGCGCAGCCCACCCGCGAGTGCGGCGAATCGGAAAAGGCCCGGAACTCGGTGATCATGGGCGTGTGGCAGGTGAGCCCGCAGAACCGGCTGGAGTCCATGTAATCGACCCCCTTGACCGTGGCGGTGCCCATGAGGACGATGTTCACCAGGGTCGCCACGGCCACGAACACCAGCACGCGGCGGATGTGCGGGGCGGCCAGGTCGATCTTCGGCGACTCCGCGGGCAGGCGGCCCTCCCGCAGCAGCTTGCGCCGGCGCAGCAGGATGCCGGCGGGGATCAGCAGCAGCCCCAGGACGAACACCATCGGCAGCACCATGAACAGCACGATCCCCACGTAGGGATGCACCGTGTGCGGGCTGGCGAATTCCAGGAACCAGGACCACATCTGGGTGAACCCGGCGCCCGTGGTGAGGATGATCCCCAGGATGGTGATCCAGTTGTCGCTGGCCGAGAATGCCAGTCGGCCGAGGTTCCTCATCTTTTCCATACCACCCATAAGGTTGTCTCCTAGCTGAACATGAGCATCAGATGATAAACGCAAACCCGCCATCCTCAACCGGGTGGCGGTGAAAAAAAGAGTCATGAATCGTTTTTTGGGCCGGTTGGAGCGGTCAAAAGGCCTCGACGATGGCCGAGGGGGCGCCCAGTTTGCGCAGGCTGCGGATCAGCCGTTCGCGGTAGCGTTGCATGAGCCCAGCCTCCGGGGTCCACCAGGCCCGGTCCCAGTCCAGGGTCAGGATGGCGCCGGAAGGGTCCACCAGGACATTGGTCGCGTTCAGGTCCGGGGCGTAGAGCCCCCAGGCGCACAGGGCGTCCAGCAGGACGCGCAGCTGGGCCGGCACCGCGCGGTCCCAGGCCCTGGGCCAGGGCGCGGCGTAGGCGAACCGGGACAGGTAGACCCCCTCCCAGCCCCACAGCCGGCGCCGGCAGGCCCAGCCCAGCGGCTCCACCGTGGGCAGGCCGGCGGCCCACAGGGCCCGGTGCACCTGGAATTCCCGCTGGAACCGCGCGGGGCTCCAGTAGATGGCCGAGTTCACATGGCGCACCAGCCCGCCGCGCCGGTACGGCCGCAGCACCACCGCCCCGGCCCGCAGCACCCCGCCCCGGCCGAAGGCCTGGCCCATGCCGCCGGCCGGCTCGCCCAGAGCCAGCCCCGGCACCGCCTCCAGCGTCCAAAGCCCGGACAGGCCGGGCAGGGCGGCCCGGATTCGTTCGGCCGGTGCCAGCGGGACGCGGGGGGCATAGGGCCATTGGGGGGGAAGGGGGGGGATCATGCGAATGCACCGCCCCAAAGCCGCTCAAGGAAATCCTGCCAGGGCAGCACCAGGATCTCGCCGATCTGCCGGGGCACGGTTTCCTGGCAGACCAGGATCAGGTTCTTCATGATCCCCTCCTCGCCCAGGGCCAGGAGGCCTCTGAGATCCCGAGGCGCGACGCTGGGGGTGGCTTTCACCTCGTGCCGGCCGGCAGCGTCTGGCGGATCAGCATGGATTTCCCCGTCTGCCTGGGCCCGAATCGGAAACGGGACCGGGTTCGGGTGGCATCGAGCAGGTCAAACTGGCGGGCAACATACATGGGTTATCTCTGGTGACGAGGCTTCCGTCACGTATCATGATAAACGACGAAACAGATGTCAATTATCATGCGGTTCGCCCCAGGCTCCCCGCCGGGTGGGCTGTCCCAGGGCCCCTTCCAGCCGCGCCAGGAAATCCTCCCGGTCCACCACGACGGCCCCCAGGCCGGTGAGGTTGTCGTTGGGCAGCTGCCCGTCGATGAACTGGAAGCCCCAGCCCCAGGCCACCCGGCACAGTTCGGCGAAGGCGGCCCGCGAGGCGTAGCTCTCCAGGCTGACCATGCTCTCCCCGAAGAACGCCGCCCCGAGCGAAAGCCCGTACAGCCCTCCCACCAGCCGCCCGTCCCGGAACGTCTCGAAGCTGTGGGCGTAGCCCTCCCGGTGCAGCGCCAGGTAGGCCCGCTCCATCTCCGGGGTGATCCAGGTGCCATCCTGGCCCGGGCGCGGGGTCCGGGAGCACAGGCCGATCACCTCCGCGAAACAGGTGTCGCAGCGCACCTGGAAATCCAGCTGGCGCAGCGCCCGCCGGGTCCGGCGGGAGAAGCGCGGCCCGCCCGGGAGGAAGATGGCGCGTTCGGGGGGCGACCACCACAGGATGGGCGAGTCCTCGCTGTACCAGGGGAAGATCCCGGCCCGGTAGGCCGTCAGCAGCCGCTCCGGCGTCAGGTCCCCGCCCATGGCCAGCAGGCCGTCGGGCTCCGCCTTCCGGGGATCCGGAAAGACCGGGCGCGGGCTCAGGCGGTAGATCGGCACGGCGGAATCAGTTTCCGATGGGGGTGAGCTGGATACCCGAATAATAGTGCTTCAGGATGGTCTCGAAATCGGCCCCTTCCAGGGCCATGCCGTAGGCGCCGGTCTGGTCCATGCCCACCCCGTGGCCCCAGCCCCGGCCGTAGATGATCCAGCGGCGCTCGGGAGCCTGGCCCAGGGTGATGAACCGGAACACGTTGTCCTTGAGCCCCAGCAGGCCGCGGATGCGCATGCCGGTGAAACGGTGCCGGCGCCCCCGGTCATCGGTCACCACCAGCTCCAGCACCCGGCCCTGGTCGTTATGGCTGGCTTCGAGGCCGCGCAGGCCATGGATGCCGGCCCGGGTGCGCAGGTTCTCCAGCAGGTCCGCCTCCTTCAACTCCACCTTCCAGTGGGCGGTGAGGTTGTAGCGGTCCAGGGAGGCGCCGTCGGGATCCAGGCGGCGCACCAGGATGGGCGCGCCGTCGGGGCCCGGCAGCCACTTGACCTTGTCGCCCACCTGGATGTCGGCGCTGCCCACCAGCCGCAGCGATCCGCCCGGCGCCTCCTCGGCCAGCAGATGCCCTGGGGCCAGTTGCAGCGGGCCGGGGCCGCCGTTCTTCACCCGCACCTGGCCGTCCCGCAGCAGGGTGCCCTCCTGGAAGGCGGCCGGCTCCAGCTCCTGCCAGAGCCGGCCCAGCACCTGCAGGCCCTGGGCCAGGGAAGGGGCCGAATTGCGCCAGGCCGAGGGCGGCACCAGCCCGCGCCGGGCCAGGAACGACGCCAGCGGCTGGTCCTGGGGCGCCGGCAGGGCGTCGCCGAGCAGGTAGATCGCGTCCTGGGGCCGCTCCATGCCTTCCACCACCTCCTGGAAGCCCAGGCTGCGGGCCATCCACAGGTAGAGCTGGGGGCCGGTGTCGGCTGTTGCCGCGGGGCGCGGCCGGTCCAGGCGCAGGGCCAGGGCCTCCACCACCGGGCGCAGATCCGCCACGCGCAGGGGCTGGTTCATGCGGGTGCTTTCCAGGGTGCCCATGGGCAGCAGCCCGCTGCCCGCCAGCCGCAGGATCTCCCAGCTCAGCCAGGTGTCGCCCCGGTCGCTGTACGCCCCCTGGAACGCCAGGGTCTGCGGCACGGCGGCATAGCTGCTCACCCCCTTCAGGTACGGGGTGGTGTTGCCGAACACGAAGGTGTTGTCCACCGTGGCGCCGCCGGCGTTGGCCATGAACAGCGCCTGGATCGGCTTGCCGCCGTAGGTGGCGATCAGCCCGGCGGTTTCCGCGACGGCCCGGTCGGTGAGGGCCTGCTCGCCGTCGCGGCCGCCGTAGACCTGGTCGGCCACGGTGTCCACCAGGTCGAAGCCCTCCTTGGCCCGCTTGCCCAGGTTGACGAAGGCATAGGTGCGGGCGGCCACCGCCTGGGCCTTGAGCGCCTCGATCGCCGGGAACTCCCAGGCGCCCATCTCCCTGGGCACCACGCCGCGCAGGTAGGTCTCCAGGTCCAGGGTGTTGACCACCGAAAGCCGGCCCTGATGGTTGGGGAAGATCTCCACCTGGCCCCGGTAGCGGCCCTTGCCGGCCAGGATGGTCAGCTCCCCGGACGGCGCCAGGCGCACCCCGCCGTCGGGCAGGGGCCGCCGCTCGTAGCGCTCGGTGATGGCGTAGAGCGCCCGGCCGTTCATGGGCTTGCCCTTGCGCTTTTCCGTTGAAACCCACAATTCCTGGTAGCCCAGGCGTTCCAGCTTGTCCAGCAGCGGCTCGGCCTCGGTCGAGCCCGGGTAGTGCCCGGTGACCACCCGCCAGGTGCCGCCGTCGGACACCGGCAACTTGTCCGGCTGCTCCCCGAGCGCCCGCAGCTTCTGCACCAGGAGGTCCGCGTCCTTCAGCGGCAGCGGCGGGCCGACCTGGACCCGGTACTCGTCGGTGGGGTCGGCTTCACCCTTGCTGTCCCACCAGATGCGCACCTTTTCGCCGTCCCTGAGGTGCATCAGGGCCCGGCCGTCGGCGGCCAGCAGATCGCCGCCCCCCTCCAGGCTGACGGTCCATTCCAGCGCCTGGGTGTCCAGGGCCACCCGCACCGGCGGGTTGACCCCGGCGGCGAACAGGGGGGCCATGGAAGGGAGGGCCAGGAGGAGGAGGGCAGGGATCGGGCGCATCGTTCAATCCTAACGCGCCCGGTGGTCTTTTCCCGCGCTTCAGTAGCCCAGGTCGTGCACGTCCTTGACCGCGCGCCCCGAGGGATCCACCAGGTTCTGGAACGCCGCGTCCCACTTCAGCGCGGTTTCCGTGCTGCAGGCCACGCTGCGCTCGAACGGCACGCAGTTGATGGCGGTGGCCTGGGGGTAGTGGGTCTCGAACAGCTGGCGGTAGAGGTAGGCCTCCTTGGTCTCCGGGGTCTTCACCGGGAACCGCTCGGCGGCGCCGCGCATCATGCCGTCGCTGACCTCCTTCTCGGCGGTGGCCTTCAGGGCGTTGATCCAGGCGTAGCCGACCCCGTCCGAGAACTGCTCCTTCTGGCGGAACAGGATCTCGTCCGGGATATAGCCGCGGAACGCGTCGCGCAGCACGAACTTCTCGATCGGCTTCGGGTGGGCGGCGTTCCTGGGCAGCTTCACGTCCGGGTCCAGGTTCATCGCCACGTCCAGGAACTCCCGGTCCAGGAACGGCACCCGGGCCTCGACGCTCCAGGCGGAGCTGCTCTTGTTGGCGCGCAGGCAGTCGTACAGGTGCAGCTTGTCCAGCTTGCGCACGGTCTCGTCGTGCAGCTCATGGCCGTCCGGGGCCTTGTGGAAGTACAGGTAGCCGCCGAAGATCTCGTCGGCCCCTTCGCCGGACAGCACCATCTTGATGCCCATGGCATGGATCTTCCGCATCAGCAGATACATGGGCGTGGAGGCGCGGACCGTGGTGACGTCGAAGCTTTCCAGGTGGTAGATCACGTCCGACAGGGCGTCCAGGCCCTCCTGGATGGTGAAGTGGATCTCGTGGTGGATGGCGCCGATGTACTCCGCCACCTTGCGCGCCGGCGCCAGGTCGGGCGCGCCCTTGAGCCCCACCGCGAAGCTGTGGATCTGCGGCCACCAGGCCGGGGACTGGTCGTCCTCCTCCACCCGCTTCTCCCGGTAGCGGGCGGCGATGGCGGCGACCACCGAGGAATCCACGCCGCCCGAGATCAGCAGGCCGTACGGCACGTCGCACATCAGCTGGCGGTGCACCGCGTCCTCCAGGGCCTTGCGCAGCACGGCCGGGTCGTAGGGCTGGCTGGGGTAGAAGCCGGGCTCGGCCCACTGCGGCTGGTAGTAGCGCTGGAAGCCCTTTTCGCTTTCGCTGCCCAGGTAGAAGCAGCCCGCCGGGAACTCCTGGATGCGCTCGCAGACGCCCACCAGGGCCTTCATCTCGGAGGCGGCGTAGAGGTTCTCCTGGCGGTCCCAGCCCACGTAGAGGGGGTTCACGCCCATGGGGTCGCGGGCGATCATGCAGTCGTTGTTGCGCGGATCGTAGATCACGAAGGCGAAGATCCCGTTCATCCGGTTCAGCCATTCCCTGGGCGAGCCTTCGTCGTAGAGGTAGAGGATCACCTCGCAGTCCGAGGAGGTCTGGAAATCATGGGTCCGGGTCAGCCCGGCGCGCAGCGCCTTGTGGTTGTAGATCTCGCCGTTGACGGTCAGGGCGTTGCCGTTGACTGTGTCCAGCAGCGGCTGGGCGCCGTGCTCCACGTCGACGATGGAGAGCCGCTCATGGGCCAGGATGGCGTGCTCGTCGCTGTAGATGCCGCTCCAGTCCGGGCCCCGGTGGCGCAGCTTCTTGGCCATGACCAGAGCCTGCTTGCGCAGTTCGTCGGGATTGGAGCGGGCCGGGTCGATGCCCAGGATTGCCAGAATGCCGCACATGGTGGACCCTCCTCAAGGTTCTAGAGCTTGTCCCAGTGGCTGGGCTCGTACTGGAAGACGCGGGCGCCGTCCTCGGCCTGCTCCCCGGGAGCGGCCTCGGCGTTGTCGTAGACGGCGTGCCAGCGGGTGTATCCGGTGCCCATGCGGGAGCCGTCATCGCAGGTGCCGTTGCCGCTCCAGCCGGTGCCGCCGAACGGCAGGTGCGCCTCGGCGCCCCGGGCGGCGTTGATCGAGCACAGCGCGGCGTTGCTTTCCCGCTTGAAGCGCTCGATCCATTCCCGGTTTTCCGTGTGGATCGCCGCGGCCAGCCCGTACGGGGTGCCGTTGGCGTGGGCCAGGGCCTGGTCGAAGCTGTCCACCGTGGACAGGTTCACCGTCGGCCCGAACACTTCGGTCTGGAACAGCCGCATCTCCGGCGTGACCTCGTCCCAGACGCAGGCCTGCATGTAGAAGCCCTTGGTGATGAACCCCTTGACCTGGGCCGTCCGGTTGTCCTCTGTCCAGCGCGCGCCGCCGCACAGCAGCCGGGCGCCGTCCTCCCGGCCCATGGCCCAGTGCTCCTCGAAACCCTTGGCGAACCGGGCGTTGATCATCGGGCCGTAGAACACCTCGGGGTCGGTCACCGGGTTGCCCACGGCCATGGCTTCCACCGCCGCCAGGAACCGGGCCTTGAAGGCCGCGGCCACGTCCCGGTGCAGGATGATGTTGGCCAGGGCGACGCGGCGCTGGCCGGCGCTGCTGAACGCGCTGCGCAGGGCCGCCGCGACCGCCCGGTCCAGGTCGCAGTCGGGCATGACGATCATGGGGTTCTTGCCGCCCAGCTCCAGGCTGGGGACCATCAGGTTGCGCCCGGCCAGTTCGCCGATGACCCGGCCCATGGCGGTGGAACCGGTGAAGCTGAACTTCTGGTAGAAGCCCTTGTCGATCCCCGCCACGAAGAACTTGCCGCATCCGGTCCGGCCCTTGCCGTTCACCACGTTCACCACCCCGGGCGCCAGGCCGGCGTCCATCATGCAGCGGACCAGCAGATAGGCGGTGGTGGGGGCGTTGACCGACGGCTTCCACACCACGGTGTTGCCGTAGAGCAGGGCGGGGATGAGCTTCCAGCAGGGCGCGGCCAGGGGCGAGCTGTTGCCGGCCAGGATCGCGTAGACCCCCAGCGGGCGCCGGTTGCGGAGGTCTTCGCCCGGGCGCAGGCTTTCGGCCTGGAAGAACCGGCAGAGATCGATGGTCTCCTGCACTTCGGCCAGGGCCTCCCGGGGCGGCTTGCCCACCTCCCGGGTGATCACTCCGGCCAGCTTCTCCTTGTGCCGGGCCACGGCTTCGCCGATCCGGCCGATCACCGCGCCCCGTCCGGGGCCCGGAACGGCGCTCCAGGTGCGGAAGGCGGCGGCGGCCGCCTTGGCGGCTTTTTCCACGTCGCGCTCCCCGCATTCGGGAAAGATGCCCACCGTGTCCCGGCTGTCCACGGCGGATTTGGCGTCGAAGGAGGGGAGGTCCCCCTCCAGTTCCTTTCCGCCGATCCAGTTGAATCCGATCACCGTCTTCCCGTGATGGACGACAGCGGGGGAGTTCACCTTGAGATGCATCTATCCTCCGGGATGGAAAGATCAGGATATCCCGGGGATGGCTCTTTTCCACTTGTTCATTCATGAGATGGCCCGAACGGAGCTTGGATTTGCCGCGGAAACAGGCGAGACTGGGGCGCTTAGGAGGCATGAGTGCGCAAGTTCGATCTGGTCATCATCGGTGCGGGCATCGGGGGCGGGTCCCTGGTCTACAACCTGCTGAAGCAAGGGTTCACCGGCTCGATCCTGGTCGTGGACCGGGGCGAGACCGTGGCCTCGGGCGCCTCGGCGTACTCGGCCGGCGGCTTCCGCAACCTGTGGACCACCCCCATCAACCAGCAGCTCTGCACCCGCGGCATCGAGCTGCTCGGCCGGTTCAAGCAGGACATGGGCGTGGCCATCGGCTTCCAGCAGACCGGCTACCTGTTCACCTACTACGAGGCGGCCTGGAAGCAGGTGCCCAAGGCCGCCGAGATCTGGCGCGCCAACCACGTGAACTTCGACCTGCTCAGCCCGGCCGAGGTGGAGGCCATGATCCCCGGCCTGCGCTGCGGCATCCAGGACGTGGACCCCGAGGTGCGCGACTACCTGGGCCTGGAGGCCATCGCCGGCGGCGTGTTCGGCCGCGACTGCGGCAGCTTCGATCCCAGCCAGGCGGCGGCGGGCTACTTCGAGCGGGCCCTGTCCGACTTCCCGGTGAAGCCGGTGCTGCAGCTGGACACCGAAGCGGAAGCCCTCACCTTCGATGCGGCCGGGCGCGTGGATGGCGTCAAGCTCATGGCGGCCGGGGTCGAGGAGACCGTCCAGGCCGGCATGGTCGCCCTGTGCACCGGGCCCTGGACCAACCAGCTGCTGGACCGCTCCGGCTGCCCCGCCGAGGACCGCATGCCGATCAAGCCGCAGAAGCGCATGCTGTTCATGACCGACTTCCCCGACCAGGACCCGCGCTGGCAGACCATCCCCCTCACCATCATCGACCAGGGCATCTACTTCAAGTTCGAAAGCGGCAGCCTGATGATCGGCAAGGCCAAGGACGACACCCCCGCCGGCATGGACACCACCTTCGAACCCGAGTACTACGTGGACGAGATCAACCTGGTCATGCAGGAGCGCATGCCGGATACCGCCAGATGCAAGCTCAAGCGCGGCTGGGCGCACCTCTACGACACCAATTCGGCCGACCACAACGCCATCCTGGGCTGGCACGCCAACCACCCCGGCCTGCTGCTGCAGGTGGGCTACAGCGGCCATGGCGCCATGGAAAGCCCGGCGGTGGGGGTGGCCCTGGCCGAGCTGGTGACCACCGGCAGCTACCAGACCATCGATTGCACCCCGCTGCGCTGGAGCCGTTTCCGGGAAGGCCAGCTGGTCAAGGAGACCATCGTCATATGAAGGCGCTCACGTAAGGTAGGATAGAGGTCTGCCAGGAGCGCCTTTGTTCAGTCACATCTCCATCCCGACCGTCCTCATCTCCTTCGTGGCGCTGCTGTTCTCCCTGAGCGTGCACGAAGCCTCCCACGCCACCGCCGCCTACCTGCTGGATGACGACACCGCGGCGCGGATGGGGCGCATGACCCTCAACCCCCTGGCGCACATCGACCCCATCGGCACCGTGGTGTTTCCCCTGCTGGGCCTCCTGTTCGGGGGCTTCTTCATCGGCTGGGCCAAGCCGGTGCTGTTCAATCCGGCCCGGCTCACCCGGCGTTTGCAGATGAAAGTGTCCTCCGCCATCATCTCCTTCGCCGGGCCGCTTTCCAACATCATCCTGAGCATCGTCTTCATGGCGGCCACCTGCCTGGCCATCCGGCTGATGGCGCCCAGCCTCAACTCCCGGGCAGAGCTGTTCATGGCCGCCTGGCGGGGGCCGGAAAGCCTCATCGACCTGGGCCTGGATAGCGGCAAGGTGGTGCTGCTGGGCCTTGGCGGCGCGCTGATCCACCTGAACGTGCTGCTCGCCGCCTTCAACATCATCCCCCTGGGGCCGCTGGACGGCGCCGGCGTGCTGGGCGGCTTCCTGCCCGACCACCTGCAGTACCGCTACAACGCCTTCCGCTACAACCGCTTCTGGTTCCTCGGGCTCATGCTGCTCATGTACATCGGCGTTCTGGGTCGCATCCTGGAGCCGCTCATGCGCTTGGCCTATGCGGTATTGGTGCCCATCGCCAGCCTCATTCTGGGAGTTTGATCCATGGAAGAAAAGTTTGCCGTGAACGGCGAGGATATCGAGCAGGAATCCGCCACCTTCCTGGAGGCCGCGCGGCGCAGCCAGACCATCTGGGAGGACCTGCCCCAGCACCCGTCGAAGTACCGGGTGCTCACCGGCGACCGTCCCACCGGCCCCCTGCACATCGGCCACCTGTTCGGCACCCTGGCCAACCGGGTGCGCATCCAGAACCTGGGCGCCACCACCTTCATCGTCATCGCCGACTACCAGGTGCTCACCGACCGTGACACCGCCGAGAACGTCGGCGCCAACGTGCGGGAAATGATCCTCGACTACCTGTCGGTGGGCCTGGACCCGGCCAACGGCCGCACCTTCTTCTTCAGCCACAGCCACATCCCCGAACTGAACCAGCTGCTTCTGCCGTTCATGTCGCTGGTGACCACCGCCGAGCTGGACCGCAACCCCACGGTCAAGGAAGAGATCAAGGCCGCCGGCCTGCGCCAGGTGAACGCCCTGATGTACACCTACCCCATCCACCAGGCTGCCGACATCCTGTTCTGCAAGGGCAACGTGGTCCCGGTGGGCCGGGACCAGCTGCCGCACCTGGAGCTGACCCGCAAGATCGCCCGCCGTTTCAACGACCGGTTCGCCCCGGACGCCCCCATCTTCCCGGTGCCCGACGCCCTGCTGTCCGACCTGCCCATGGTGCTCGGCACCGACGGCCAGAAGATGAGCAAGAGCCGCAACAACGCCATCATGCTCAAGATGACCGCCGATGAGACGGCCAAGGTGATCAAGGGCGCCAAGACCGACGCCGACCGCAACATCAGCTACGAGCCCCAGAACCGCCCCGAAGTGGCCAACCTGTTGCGGCTCATCAGCATCTGCACCGGCGAGCCGCCGGAAGCGATCGCCGCCCGGATCGGCGCCGGCGGCGGCGGCAAGCTCAAGGCCGAGCTGACCGACGCCCTCAACACCCACCTGGCCCCCATGCGCGAGCGCCGCGCCCGTTTCGCCCAGGACCCCGCCTACGTCACCGAGGTCCTGCGCAGCGGCGTCGCCCGGGCCCGGGAGGAGGGCATCAGCACCCTGAAGCAGGTCCGCAAAGCCATGAACATGGACCACGGCCTCGATTGATCCGCTGGGCCGCTTGTTCTCCTCAACTTTCCCTTGACCCAATCGCAAGTTACGCTAGACTAGAATCTTCCGAGTCGGTCCCTTAGCTCAGCTGGTTAGAGCATCTGACTCTTAATCAGAGGGTCCAGGGTTCGAGTCCCTGAGGGACCACCAGAAAAAACGGCCCCGAACTGGCAACGGTTCGGGGCTTTCCATTTGGGTTTTAATCCGGCCCTCTGACGGTGGTTTTTGTGACACCGGGGGGTCTGGTGTCACGGCCCAAACGGCCTCTACCTTTTAAGCAAAGGGTGGTCTCTCGCTCTGGTACCTACGATCGGGGGGATGCTCCTGTTCGGGAAGGAACGCCTGGTGGTCTTCCCTGATGCGCGAATCCGGGCTGCGGTTTTCGCGGGGCAAGATCGGACCCAGATCCTGGATACACAGGAAATAACCTCCTACTTGCCAACGGCAGTGGATGAGGTGATCGCCTTTGTTCAGCGGAACACCCGAAGGGCCATCCTGGTCACCGGGATCCGGAACGAGGGGGTGCCTGAGATCCCGCTGATCGCACTGCGGGAGGCCGTCATCAATGCCGTCGTGCACGCGGACTATGGACAACACGGTTCGCCCCTGCGCGTGGCGGTCTTCAGCGATCGTCTGGAAATCGAAAACCCTGGCGGACTGCTTCCTGGCCTCACCTTGGATGAAGTGCGACAAGGAGCTTCCAAGCTGCGCAACCGCGTCATTGGAAGGGTGTTCCATGAACTGGGCCTTATCGAACAGTGGGGAAGCGGCATCCAGAGAATGACCAAAGCCTGCCTCGACGCAGGCCTTCCGGAGCCCGTTCTGGAAGAGATCGGGAGCGGCTTCCGGGTGACGTTCGGACTCATTCCGATTCAAAAAGCCAGCCTGGACCTATTGGACCAGAAGATCCTCGATCTTCTGGCAGCCGACCCCACCGGAATCTCCAACGGTCAATTAGCGAATGCCATCGAGCGTTCCACCAGAGCCACTAGGGACATGGTCAAACGGTTGATGGAGCTTGGATTGATCCGGGAACACGGCAGTTCTTCCCGGGATCCCAAAAAGGTATTCAGACTGGCTGTACCAGGTTGATACCGGGGCCGGGGCGGGGGAACTAGGAAGCCCTACTCCCTCCGGTGCTTCCTAGTATATTTCCTAGTAGCCAGTCTTAGCATCCTACTGCCCGCCTGCTCAAGGCCAGGGCGGAAACAGCACGGCGAGGTTTGTTGGGGGTTTCCGTCCAAATGTTGGGGGCTCGCCAGTCGGTGGTGCATCTCCATGCCTGGCGAGTTCTCCGTCAATGAACTCACCAAGCCTACCTCAGCTCCGAGGCCTTAGGCTTGCCGGCCCTGCTGAGCCGCCGGCTCAGTTCAAAGGTGATCCGCACCTGATCAGGCGTGAAGAACAGCTTGCCGGTGCGCGGGTTGACGCGCTTGCGTGCTGGCCGGTGCTCGGCCTTGAAGGTGCCCACGGGGTGGAGCCGCAGCGAGAACTGGGGATCGGCAAGGCCCTCCGCCACGGTGTCGGCGACGGCCCGAAGGAAATTCCTGAGGCGCCGCTCCGCGTCGGCTTCCGTGGGGATTTCGAAGGCTTCTCTGGCAGTTTCAATGATATCGCAGTTCAGTGGACCATCATTACCCAGGGCAGCGTTATCAGGAAGAACGCGCCCATGTAAATGACGCCGAAAATGGTGCCCATCTTCCAGTACAGCGGTCCGGGCAGGAAGCCCGAGCCGAAGTACACCGGGCTGGGGCCGGTGCCGTAAGGGGTGATCACGCCCATGATGCCCAACTGCAGGCAGAGCAGGAGTGCCATGCGGTCCACCGGCATGCCCGGGATGGCGGCCCCCACCGCCAGCAGCACCGGCAGCACCGCGGTGACGTGGGCGGTGACGCTGGCGAACAGGTAGTGCAGGAGGAAGTTCACCAGCAGCAGGGCCACCAGCGCCTTCATGACGGACATCCCGGTGAGGTGCTGGCCCACCAGGGCGGCGAACCAGGGGATGAAGCCCACCCGTGACAGGCCGTCGGCCAGCGCCACCAGGGTCGCGAACCAGGCGTAGGTGTTCCACGCGTCCTTGTGCTGCATCATGTCCGCCCAGGTGATCACCCGAGTCACCAGCATCATCCCGATCACCAGCAGGGCGACGGTGGTGGCGTTGATGAAGGCGTCGCCGAAGATCCAGAGCGCCAGGGCGCCACCCACGTATACCAGCAGCAGCACTTCCTTGCGGGACAGGCGGCCCATGGTGGCCAGTTCCTTGGCCGCCCAGCTGGGCACTTCGGCCCCGCCCTTCACTGTGGGCTTCAGCAGCCAGTAGCTGAGCACGGGCACCAGGGCCAGGAGCAGCAAGCAGGCGGGCAGCGCTGCGAAAAGCCATGGCAGCCAGTGCAGGTCCACCTTGACCGTCTTGCGCACCAGTTCGATGGCCAGCACGTTGGGGGCCAGGGCGGTCATGAACAGGGTGCTGGTGACGCAGGTGGCGGAGATGGCCACCCACATGAGGTAGGAGCCGATTCGTTTCATGGATGGGTCGTTGGGCCTGGAGTCGAACAGGGGCGGCAGGTGGCTGATGACCGGGAAGATGGTGCCCCCGCTGCGGGCGGTATTGGAGGGGGTGAAGGGCGCCAGGAGCAGGTCCGCTCCCAGGACCGCATAGCCCAGGGTGAGGGTGCTGCGCCCCATGAGCTTGACCAGGGCCAGGGCGATGCGCCGGCCCAGGCCGGTCTTCTCATAGGCCAGGGCGAACATGAAGGCCCCGAAGATGAGCCAGACGGTCGCGTTGGAAAAGCCGGAAAGACCCCAGGTGAGGGCCGCCGAGGAGGCGCTGAAGCCGGGCTTGGCCAGCTGTTCCGGGCTGTAGAGCACCCAGCGGGCCAGGATGACCGCGACGGTGAGGCCCACCAGGCCCACCGCGCCGCCGGGCAGGGGCTCCAGCACCAGGGCCGCGATCACCGCGGCGAACAGAGCGAAGTAGTGCCAGGCGAAGGGGGCCAGGCCAGCCGGCGCGGGCAGGAGCGCCAGGGCGACGCCCAGCAGGGGCGGGATGAGGGCCTTCCAGATTTTCATAAATGCCTCCAACGGTTGATCAAGGCTCGGCGTTTCAATGGGCGATGCGTGCCCTTTAATTTGATAGCACAGATTGTAGCAGATTTTTTTGATAATTCACTTGAATTGAATGGTTATAACCCCTGCTCTTGGGGACGATTGGGGAATATCATGTATATACTGTAAATATTTAAGTTATCCAATACAACTAGGAGGGGGCATACCCAGGGTTATACCCCTTCACTGGATATGGAACGGCGAATGGCCTCATGAACTGAGGGGTGAAGCTTGATTTTTCATTGATTGTATCCGCCGTCGTTGGTTAAAAAACGGGACTGGCACGTCGTTCGCCAGCATCACTGGCATACCCATGGATTTGGGTCAAGGATAGAACCTTTCCGATCCCGGGAATACGCTGGATGATGCCCGTTTGGGATCATTTTATGATCAGTAATCGTAAAGCAACCAACAACCCCTCCCATCCCAAGGAGCCACCCCATGAAACACCGCTTCATGACCACCACCCTGGTCGGCGCGCTCATCGTCGCCGTCTCCGGCCTGGCCCAGGCCCAGGCCACCCGCAAGGAGCACGACTCCCTCGGCGACCGCCAGATCCCGCAGGCGGCCTACTGGGGCGCCCAGACCTCCCGCGCGGTGGAGAACTTTCCGTTCAACACCCAGAAGATCGAGGCCTTCCCCACCTTCATCGCGGCCTATGCCTATGTGAAGATCGCGGCGGCCCAGGCCAACAATGAACTGGGCATCCTGCCCAGTGCGAAGCTGGACGCCATCACCAAGGCCTGCAACGAGCTCATCGCCGGCAAGCTGCACGACCAGTTCCCGGAGGACATGATCCAGGCCGGGGCGGGCACCTCCACCAACATGAACTTCAATGAAGTCATCGCCAACCGGGCCCTGGAGATCATGGGCCGGAAGAAGGGCGAATACCAGTACCTGCACCCCAACGATGACGTCAACCTCTCCCAGTCCACCAACGACAACTACCCCACCTCAGCCAAGGTGGCCGTGGTGATGGAAGTGGAAGAGGCGCTCAAGAACATGAAGATCCTGAAGGCGGCGCTGGAGGCCAAGGGCGCCGAGTTCAAGGACGTCATCAAGATGGGCCGCACCGAGATGCAGGACGCCGTGCCGGTCACGCTGGGCCAGGAGTTCTACGGCTTCGCCGACAACATCAACGAAGCCATCGAGCAGTTGCAGGATGCGCAGTCCAGCTTCCTGCGGGTGAACCTGGGCGGCACCGCCATCGGCACCGGACTCAACAGCCCGCCGAAGTACAGCGTGCTGTCCATCCAGAATCTGGCCCAGCTCACCGGGTTCGCCTTCACCGCCAACCACGATCTGGTGGGCGCCTCCTCCGACTGCGCCAGCTACGTGCGCATGTCCGGCGCCCTCAAGCGGGCCGGCCTAGGCATGTCGAAGATCGCCAATGACCTGCGCCTGATGTCCTCCGGCCCCCGGACCGGCTTCTACGAGATCACCCTACCCGCCCAGCAGCCCGGCTCCTCCATCATGCCCGGCAAGGTGAACCCGGTGATCTGCGAAGTGACCTCCTCCGTGGCTTACCAGTTGGCCGGGTTCGACACCACCATCACCATGGCCGCCGAACTGAGCAGCCTGGAGCTGAACCCGGTGGAGTGCATCATCGTCTACGACGAACTGGTGGGCGCCAACCTGCTGTCCAAGGCCGCCCAGGTGTTCACCGAGAAGTGCGTGACCGGCATCCACGCCAACACCGAGCGCTGCCGGACCATGGTCAAGGGCAGCATCGGCCTGGTCACCGCCCTGAACCCGGTGCTGGGCTACGAGAAGTCCGCCTCCATCGCCAAGGAATCCCTGGCCACCGGCCGCCCGGTCTATGACCTGGTGCTGGAAAAGGGCTGGCTGAGCCGGGAAAAGCTCGATGATATGCTCAAACCCGAGAACATGACCCAACCCCGGGATTGGCCGGTGGTGAAGTAACTTGCCTGACGAACGGAAGGCCCCTGGGGATCTTCCGTCCGTTGCTCATTCATGGATAGACGAGGACAATTAAAGTTCATGAAATGTCTTCTCCTGTTCCTCGTCTGCGGGTTCCTGGGTTTCCAGGTTCCGGCCCATGGCGAGGTCAGAGGGGGGAGCGAGGCTAGGCCGGTCATCATCGTGGGCGGAGACCAGAACTATCCTCCCTTTGAATTCCTGGACAAAGCCGGCCGGCCGGCCGGCTTTGATGTGGAACTGACCCAGGCCATCGCCGAGGTGATGGGCCTGCAGGTGGAGATCCGGCTGGCCGACTGGAACGAGATGCGCCGCTCCCTGGAGGGCGGTTCTGTGGATGTGATGGAGGGCGTGTCCCTGTCGTCGGAACGGAGCAAGATCTTTGACTATTCGGCCCCTCACTGCATCGTCCGCCAGTCCATCTTCGCCCGCCGGGGATCGACCCCGGTGCTCTCCCTGGAGGATCTGCGCGGCAAGGCCGTGGCGGTCCAGCGGGGCGGGATCATGCACGACAGCCTGGCCGAGAGCCAGGTGGGCGCCAACCTGATCCTGGTGGACACCCACGCGGCCGCTCTGCGCATGGTGGCTTCGGGAAAGTCCGACTATGCCATCGTCAACACCCTCACCGGGCTCTACTTTGGGCTGGAGCTTGGCCTGTCCAACATCGTCCCGGTGGGCCAGCCGGTGGCGGAGATCCCTTACGGTTACGCGGTGAAGAAGGGCAACACCAGGCTGCTGGGCGAGTTCAACCAGGGCCTCACGATCCTGCGGAACACCGGGCGCTACCAGCAGATCTACGACAAGTGGCTGGGCATCCTGGAGTCGCAGCCGAGCCCGTGGCGGAAGGTCATCAAATACGGCTCCATGGTCCTGATCCCGATGCTGGCGCTGATCGGGGTGATCGCCGCCTGGTCCTGGTCGCTGCGCAAGAAGATCGCCGAATACATCAAGGATTCGGAGATCCGCCAGCAGGAGCTGATCCAGGCCGACAAGCTGGCTTCCCTGGGCATCCTGGTCTCGGGGGTCGCCCACGAGATCAACAACCCTACCGGGCTCATCCTATACAACCTGCCCATCCTGCGCAGCGCGTACCAGGTGACCGAGGCCGGCCTGGAAGCGCGCTACGCCGAGAACGGCGATTTCATGATCGGCGGACTCAGCTATGGGCAACTGCGGGAGGAGATTCCCCGGCTGTTCGACGAGATGCAGGGCGGGGCCAGGCGCATCAAGCGCATCGTCGACGACCTGAAGGATTTCGCCCGCAAGGACACCTCCAGTCTGGACGAGGCGGTGGACCTCAACGCGGTGGTGCAGACGGCGGTGCGGCTGCTGGCCACCACCATCAAGAAATCCACCCGCCAGTTCCAGGTGAGCTGCGGTGACCGCCTGCCCCTGTTCCGAGGCAACCCGCAACGAATCGAGCAGGTGGTGGTGAACCTGGTGCTCAATGCCTGCCAGGCCCTGCCGGGCCCGGACCAGGGCATCCAGCTGGCTACCTCCTTCGACGAGCAGCGGGGTGAAGTGAGGCTGGCCGTCAAGGATGAAGGGGTGGGCATCCCGCCGGAGCACCTGGCGCACCTGACCGATCCCTTCTTCACCACCCGGCGCGCCTCCGGCGGCACCGGCCTGGGCCTCTCGGTCTCGGCCGGCATCGTCAAGGACCACCACGGGAAGCTGGAATTTGATTCGGAGCCCGGGGTGGGGACCACCGCCGTCATGACCCTGCCGGCCATGAAGAGGAACCCGCGCCATGACTGAATCCACCTACCCGCCCTATGCGGTCCTGCTCATCGACGACGAGGAAGCCTGGCTGCGCAGCCTGAGCATGACCCTCTCGCTGCTGGCCGGCATCACCAACATCCTGCGCTGCTCCGACAGCCGGCAGGCCATGGACCTGATCGCCGCAAACCGGGTCGGGCTGGTCCTGCTGGACCTGAACATGCCGTACGTGTCCGGCGAAACCCTGCTCCAGCAGCTGCTGGAGAAGTACCCGGAAATCCCGGTGATCATCATAAGCGGCCTGAACCAGGTGGAAGTCGCGGTGGAGTGCATGAAGCGCGGCGCCTTTGATTTCTTCGTCAAGACGGTGGAGCAGGAGCGCCTGATCCAGGGGGTGCAGCGGGCCATCCGGATGATCGACCTGCAGCGGGAGAACCGGGAATTCTGCTCCCGGGTGCTGGACGACCGGCTGGTCCATCCGGAGGCGTTTGCCCAGATCATCACCCAGGACAAGTCCATGCAATCCATCTTCAGGTACCTCGAGGCCATCTCCGGCAGCAGCCAGCCGGTGCTCATCACCGGCGAGAGCGGCGTGGGCAAGGAACTGCTGGCAGTTTCCATCCACCGGCTTAGCGGGCGCAAGGGCAAGCTGGTCTCCCTGAACGTGGCCGGGCTGGATGACAACGTCTTCAGTGACACCCTGTTCGGCCACGTGAAGGGCGCCTTCACCGGGGCAGACATGGCGCGCCGGGGCCTCATCGAGGAAGCCGCCGACGGCACCCTGTTCCTGGACGAGATCGGAGATCTGGCCCTTACCTCCCAGATCAAGCTGTTGCGGCTGCTCCAGGAGGGGGAGTTCTTCGCCCTGGGCAGTGACCTGCCCAAGCGGATGCGGGCCCGGGTGCTGTTCGCCACCCACCACGACCTGTCGGCCAAGCAGACCTCGGGGCAGTTCCGCAAGGACCTCTACTACCGGCTGTGCGTGCACCATCTGCACGTTCCACCACTGCGCGAGCGGGCGGGCGACATCCCCCTGTTGATGGACTACTTCATGGAGGAAGTGGCCAGGGAACTGGGCAAGAAGAAGCCCACGGCGCCGCCGGAACTGCAGGTGCTGCTGGCCAACCATCCCTTTCCGGGCAATGTGCGCGAGCTCAAGTCGATGGTCTACGATGCCGTGAGCGTGCACCAATCCAGGATGCTGTCCATGGATTCGTTCAAGCGGGCCATCGACCCCAGCGGGGCCATGCCGGCCCGGCCGCTGGAGCCGCGGACCCTGTTCGTGCCTTCGGAGCCCCTGCCCAGCCTCCATGACCTCCCCGACCTGGTGATCGCCGAGGCCATGCGCCGGGCCAAGGGCAACCAGTCGGCCGCGGCAAGGCTGATCGGCATCTCCCAGCCGGCCCTGTGCAAGCGGCTCAAGCGGAACCAGCCTTCGTCAGCGCCCGCTGTCGGATGAGGGCACGGACTGCTGGGGCCAAGTTCAGGTGCCCATGCCTCTCCCGAAGGATTCGGATCAATTCCTTCCTGGTCGCTTTGCTGGTCGGCCGGACTTTCAAATTCCCCCCGGTATGGATACCGGTGAGGCAACCCGGCCAGGGGTTTCATGGCTGGGAGGAATTCTGAGGAGGCAACAGACCGAACCCACCCTCGATGAGCTGGTGACCCGGGCGCAAACCCGAAGGATCGTCAATCCCATCAGCCGGCGCCACCTGAAGCGCATCCTGGGTGCCGGATCATTTCGCAGATGAGTCTCACCCACAATGAGAAAAAATTATCAAAATGATAATAAATGTTTAAACATTAATTTGTTAATTATTGTAAATAAATAAGATAAAATGTTGGCCTATTTATTGCTTCTAAGAGTTCTACCGGGCGGTTCTGGAATCCGCCCGCAAGAGAGGCGGCCATGACGTTTGAACGGTGGGAAATCGACAGCGGGCATTCGGGGATCTACTTCTCCATCCGGCACATGGCCTTGGCCAGGGTCCGGGGGCAATTCTCCCGTTGGAGTGGATCCCTGACTGCCGAGGGAGGGGACTTGCGCCGTGCGTCCGTCAGCATCCTGATCGATACCTCCAGTATCTCCACCGGTCTCGACGACCGCGATACCCATTTGAAATCTCCCGATTTCCTCAATACGGAGGCTTTTCCTGAAATGACCTTCAAGGGGAAGGTCTCTGAAAGCCCTCGCGGGGATAAGTTCAGGGTCGACGGCGACCTGAGCGGCCTGGGCCTCGTGCACAGGGTGAGTTTCGACCTTGAGAACACGGGAAGGATGATCGATCCGTGGGGTCGCGAGCGGGCTAGTTTCTCGGCGCAGGGTTCCCTGGACCGAAAGGCGTTCGGAATCACCTGGAACAGGCCATTGGGAGCTTTCGGCTTCCTGGTCGGGGACCGGGTTGACTTTGAAATCGAAGTTGAAGCAGTGCTCCAGGAAGAAGTCAGAACTGAAGGAAAGCCTGCCCGGCCAAGTGCCACGGACCAGCTTCCTCATCGTCCAGGAATGGTTTCTGGTCGAAGCGAAAACACACTCTAAGAAAACACACTCTAATAGGAGAACAAAATGAAATTCAAGCGATTCCCTCTTCTAGGCGGACTCCTTCTCCCGCTGATCTTCTCCCTGGCGGCTTCGGCCACGGCGGGGGACACGGATACAAACAAGAACGGTACCTTCAATGAGCAGACCTCCCGGGCAGCCGGATCCACCAAGCCCATGACCCCTACCGACGACTTCAGCGGCCGCGAAGGCTGGCCGCCCTCAGTCAGTTCCATCAACCCCAAGGCGGGGCCTGGAGGCGTGGTGGTGACCTTGAAGGGGGGGTATCTTGAGGATACCGAGCAGGTGCTCATAGGCGGCAAGTCTGCCACCTTCACCAAGGTCGGCTCGTCCATCAAAGCTACGGTGCCCTTTGACCTGGGACCTGGCCCAGTCAAGGTGGTCGTGGTCGTGCCCGGGGGAGTGACCGCGCCCATGATGTTCAATGTGGTGCTCTGACATCCTGCTCATACCCCGGACGCCTGAGGCAGACGAAAAGATCGGTTCTTGAGCGGGTCTCGATAAGCTTGAGCCATTCCCACCCCGGGCAGGGTGGGGATGGCGTTGATTCAGGCCCCCGGGGTCGGCTAAGCCGATCCATCGCATCTGAAAATATGAAAGCTACCTATTGCGATCGCCAATGCCATCCTTTTCAAATGCGCTACGCGGATGGTAAAAGGTTCAACATTTATTCCTATTTTGATAATTTAATCAATCGTGTCTGTGAGGCCCGACCATGAATCTTCCCGACCTGGATTTGAGAGAACTGCTCCAAGTCGACCCTGAGGCGGGGCTGATTCATTTTGCCGGGCAGCGGGCGATCCTGCTTGATGCTGTTGCTCTCGGCATCCTTCGAAAGGAACTGATTGAGACACTTGGGATGACCGGCGCCCGGGGCGTTCTGACCCGGTTTGGCTACGCCCACGGCTGGCGCACGGCAGAGAGCATCCGGGGGCTTTTCCCGCAAGGTGATGCCCAGGAATGGAATCAGGTCGGAGCCCGGCTGCATGCGCTCAAAGGAGAGGTGAGGGTAGAGATCCCTTCCCCGGAAAGCTACGCTGCGCTTTCCATCATTGAGAACGTCTGGCACGACTCCTACGAAGCTGAACAGCACCTTTTGCACCTTGGGCGGGCGGAAGAATCCATCTGCTGGACCCTCTGCGGATTCGCCAGCGGCTATCTGTCCTGCTGCCACGGGAAGGAAATCCTCTGCCTGGAGGACCGCTGCCAGGGCAAGGGTGATGCCGTTTGCCACGTCGTCGGACGCACGCGTGAAGACTGGGGAGAAGCGGCCTCTGAGCAGCTCTCCTACTACCATTCGTCCTGCCTGAATGAGGCACTTGTCCTGGTGACCGCTGAACTGAAGCGGGTGGAGCAGAAGCTACTTTCGCGGCGCCAGGCGCTCCGCAGCTCCACGGAAAGTGGGCTCGGTGCCTACGGTGATGAGGCGCAAAGCCAGTCCATGGTGAAAGCCCTGGACATGGCCCGCCGAGTCGCGAAGGTCGATGCCACCATCCTCATCACTGGAGAGAGCGGCGTGGGCAAGGAGCGCATCGCCCGGCTGATCCACGATGAGTCGCCGCGACTGGGAGGCCCGTTCCTGGCTGTCAATTGTGGAGCGGTTCCCGAGAGCCTGTTGGAATCGGAACTGTTCGGCCACGCCAAGGGCGCCTTCACTGGAGCCACCCAGGACCGGCTGGGGCTTTTCGAGGCTGCCCAGGGCGGCACCCTGCTGCTCGACGAGATCGGGGAGATCCCGCCGCCGATGCAGGTCAAGCTCCTGAGGGCCCTTCAGGAAAAGGAAGTCCGACGGGTGGGCGAGAACCGGAGCCGGCCCTTCAATGCCAGGGTCCTGGCAGCCACCAACCGCGACCTCGCCGGTGAAGTAAATGCGGCAAGGTTTCGGCAGGATCTGTACTACCGCCTCCACGTGATCGAGCTGAAAGTGCCAGCTCTGAGGGAGCGCCGCGAGGATATTCTCGCGCTCGCCAGGCATTTTCTTGGCGAGGCCGTGGCAAGGGATGGAAGGCGGCTGAACGGATTCAGTCCCAAGGCTGCCCACCAGCTCCTGCGATACGGGTGGCCGGGGAATGTCCGCGAACTGCAGAATGCCGTCGAACGGGCGGCGGTCATGGCCAGGGGCAGCCGGATCGACCTTGAGGACCTGCCCGATGAGATTGCGCAGGCGCTCCCAGATGCCTATGTCCGCGGCGAGATCCGCCCGCTTGAGAATATCGAGCGTGACTACATCCTTGCCGCCGTGAAGGCCAACAATGGCAACAAGGTCAAAGCGGCGGGCCAGCTCCAGATTGGCGCCGCAACACTCTACCGCAAACTCGCCCAGTACGATTCTAAGGGAGCCGATGCATCGTCGGGAAAACACCAGGATGATCGATCGCTATTCCCTTGATTTCAAAGTCGGCCCCTTTCGCAGGTTGGGTAATCCCCAAGCGCTCCACCAGAGCCACTAGGGACAGAGTCAAACGGTGCGAGGTATGTTGGGGGTTTCCGTGCAAATGTTGGAGGTTCCCGGGCGATCCGTTATGGTCAAGATGGTCCGGGGCGTCCTCGACCAGGACGCCCCGTCATCAACTCCAGCCTCCTAGGCCAGCGCTTCCCCGCCGCCGAACGCCCGGGCCGGGCTCAGCTCTTCCAGGATCGCGGCA
>Ga0181535_10001964_pt1 | contig 25812 bp, 26 predicted proteins | sample PEATcosm2014_Bin_44_FD_119774 | JGI IMG/M metagenome (GOLD analysis project Ga0181535, IMG submission 119774) | Peatland microbial communities from MTU Mesocosm Facility, Houghton, MI, USA - PEATcosm2014_Bin17_30_metaG | ecosystem: Environmental > Terrestrial > Soil > Wetlands > Peat | place...
CCTGCAAATCTGTCACCACCGTGTTGTAAGACGAAGCAAAAGTGGAAAGCGCGCTGCTCAGCGCCGAATCGGTTCCGCTCACCGTGATGGTGACCGGGTTGCCAGGAACACTCGACAGAAGATTCACGGTCAGGCCGGTGGCCAGCGTCAGGGTCCGCGAATTGCTGGTGGCCGTTTTGCCGGACTTGTCCACGCTATAGCTCGCCAGGCCGCCGGTCGGACCCTGGGTCTGCTGGCTGGCGCTACTCGAGTTCTTGATATCGAGCGTTTCGGCGCCTAGGGTGGTGGCTTGCAGCGAGATGCGTTGATCCGGGCTGGCGGCGTATCCCACATTCACCACTGCGGCCTGCACCTGCCCGCCGAACTGCGAGTTGATAGCCGCGGCTACGCTGGCCGCGCTGCCGTCGGTGGACTGAATCTGGTAAGAATTGCCGCCGATGACGAGCTGGTAGGTTCCACCCTTGTCGCTGGAGGTTCCGGTCCAGTTGGAGGTGCTGAGGCTGGAAGCGTAAGCGCCGATCGAGTCCACCTCAATCGAGTAGGTACCCGCCACCGCGCCGCTGCCCGCCGATGCGCTTACCACATCGGAATTGGAAACTGTCGCCCCGAAGGAGCCGCTCATGGCCTGATCGACTCCCTGGATCGCAGTCTGCAATGTCGCCAGGTCTTTGTCGATCGTGGACAGCGCACTCGACTGGCTCTGCAGCGCCGATTCCTGGTTGGTAAGTTCGGTGATCGGCAACTCGGCAATGGCGACCGCCCGGCTGATGACGTCCTGCAGATCCTGCGAATAGCCGCTGGCCCCGGTGAAGGTTCCTGAGCTGCTGGCGGCACTGCTCGTGCCGCTCGTGCTGCTGGAACTCGAGCCGGTAGAACTGCCGGACCCGGAGACCGTGATCGGATCGAGGATGGTCGACAGCGGACTGCTAATGGTGCTCATAATTCTTTAACGGTCCGGACCGAAGGGAGTTCGGCCCGGACCGCGGTTTAGGCCGGCGACGTCCGCCGCCGGCGGTTATGAGGATGGCTAGCCCTTCAACAGGGTCAGCAGGGCTTGCGGTTCAGCGTTGGCCTGGGCCATGGCAGCAATTGAAGACTGCTGCAGGACCTGGGCCTTGCTCAGGTTGGCCGCTTGCTGCGCCACATCGGCGTCTTTGATCTGCGATTCGGCGGAGCTGAAGTTGGTGATCTGGGACTGCGCAAGGGTGGAGGCGAAATTGAGCTGATTTTCGCCCGCGCCCACGGCGGCCTGGGCGCTGCCGAGGAGACCGACTGCATTGGTGATGGCAGTGACCGCAGCTTGCGCCCCTGCCATGCTGCCGATATCGGCCGTGCCGCCAGTTCCCACCTGGTAACCGTCGAGGGTAACCGCACCACCAGTGTCGCTGGCGGTGTACAGACCGTGGCTGGCTGCCGGGGTGGTGCCCAGCGAGACCGAGAAGTTCCCTTTGGCGACGAAGTTGATGTGACTGGCGCCGCCCGTGCCCTGCACTGCCGTGATCTGCTGCAGCGTCGAGTCGTTGGTACCCTGCAAAGCGGTGTTGATCTGTGTCAGCAGGGCCGTCTGGCTCGCGGGTTTGACGTTCACATTGACGGTTGTGCTGTGTGCGACGCCCGAGGAGTCTGTCGCCGTGAAGGTGACCGCCTGAGTAGCGGCGGCCGCAGCCGCGGTGAAGCTTACATCAGCTTCCGCGGCCGGAGTGGTGCCGCTGGCCGGGGTAGCGAGCATGTAGGACCCGCCGGAAATGAGGTTGGTGTTCGCCGCGACGGCGCTTCCCACATCGCTCAATGAGGTAACGCCGAAACCCATGAACGCGTTCGCCGCGATATCACCCGCAGTCACCTGGAAAGCACTGTTGCTGGACGTGAACGCCAACTGCTGATTGCCCAGGGAATCGGTGTGAATGGAAGCCGTAATATTGGCGTTCTTGAAGGCGGCCGCGGCTCCGGAGGTGGCGCCGTTGCCGGCGGCGGTGATCGCCGTATTGATCGCGTTCACCAGGCTGGCCGCGTCGTCGACGCCAGTCAGACTCACATTCACCGCGATGCCGCTGGTGTCCCCGAAACCGGGGCCGGTGAACACGAACTGCGTGTCTCCATTCGCCTGACGGGTGTCGTTGGCCGTGTCGTTCACGATGTTGGCGACGCTGGACGCCGAGCTCGGGCCAAGATCGTAGTCGCTGGAAACCGTCGAAGCCAGGTTCACCGCCTGCAGGCCCGACAGCCCCAAGCTCTGCGTGTCCACCGTAGCTTTGCTCAGATCGACCGTCACTACGCCGTTGGTGGTGCTTTGGCTGCCGCTGCCGGAGCCGAAATACACGCTCATCTGATTGGCGAATGTGCCACCGGTATTCAACCCGATCGACTGGGCCTGCCGGTCGAGCTCGCTCAGGTCCGTCTGGAACTCGTTGTTCAGCGTGCTGCGGGATCCGGTGAAGCTGCCCGAAGCCGATTCCGAAGCGAGGGTTTGCAGCCGGTCCAGAATCTGCGTGATGTTGCTCATGCCGCCGTCCATGATCTGCAACTGGGCTGCGGCGTTATTGCCGTTCGAGACGCCCTGGGTGAGCTCGGAAATCGCGCTCGCATATTTGTTGGCAACCGCCAGGCCGGCGGCATCGTCACCGGCCGAATTGATGCGGTAGCCGGACGTTAACTGCTGGATGGTGTTGCTTTGGAAATTGCTGTTGGTTCGCAGGTTCTCCTGCGCAATCAACGAATCTACGTTGGTCTGAATCGAGAGAGACATTCGGGAAATCCTTTCAGTTTTATGGGGCGGCTTCTTGCCGCGCAATACCCTTATCGGGAAGGATGGTGGAAACTTGAGGGGAGTTTTCCAGGCGCCCCAGCAAGCACTTCCAATCCGGCGCCGGCCCGCCGCGGGCAGCTGCACGGTTCTCTTCGCGGACCAGCTTCAACTCGCGTGCGATCACCGGCAGGTCGCGCGGCGCGCGAATTCCCACCTTCACCCGCGAGCGCCCGATGTGGGCAATCACGATCTCGATCCGGTCGCCGATGAGGATGGTCTCTCCGGCCCGGCGCGACATCATGAGCATACGGTTTCGGTTCGCTCCGGCAAGGCGTGTTGGTGCGAGTACGCCGATTCCCGCATGACCGCCTGCACCGCCCGCAGGGAACGGAGATTGATCACTAGCGGCGCCAGCAGGTTGGCGGTGGGGCCTGCCTCACGCACGGTGATGATGGCGAGCGCCCAAACATCCTTTCCGATGCGCGGCTGGCGGACCGATGACAGGCCGGCAGCGGCGCGGTCTTCTTCCGACAATCTGAGGCGAAACCGCGGCGCGACGGCACGCACGGGCGCGGTGGTAAAGCACAGGCCCGGGTCCTCCAGGCTCTGCAGAAACACCAGCGGAGCGTTTCGCTGCTGGCGAATCGCCAGGAACCGCCGGCGACCCTCAAAGCCCGGCAGACCGCGTGGAAACTCGATCAGGTCCCTCGATTCAAAGCTGATGCGTCCAAAATGCTTGGTATCCAACGACGGCATGGAATTCACCCCAGGCAGGACATCGGCTGTCTGCGGCGGAACTTTAGGAGGCACGACGGCGGGCCGCGGCGGCCAGGGGAGGGACAAGGGACAGACCGCTCAGTCCACGCGGGCAAAAGGCCGCGCCTTGGGACAGAGAGGTCTGTCCCCTGCGGTGCGGTAGAATCAGGGATCGCTTCCATGCATGCGCGCCGATTGGCCTGTTTCATCCTGGGCATGTGGCTGGCAGCCGGCATCTCCGTGGCTTGGCTGGAAAGGGAAGACTTCCAGACGATTCAGGACGTGCTGTCGCAGCCGGACCCGGCGGTGGCGCAGCGCCTGAAGGCGCTGGGCGCTCACGAAGCCTACCTCCTCATGGGACACGTCGCGTCCGAGCAGCGGCAGCGCACGATCGAAAGATGGGAGGGCGTCGAGCTGGTCCTGGGGCTGGGATTCTTTTTCTTTCTGCTATTCGGCACGCGGGAAGGCAAGCTGTCGCTGGCGATGGCCCTGCTGCTGGTGGGGATCGTGATGCTGGAGCGTTTCCTGCTGACGCCGGAGGTGCTGTCTCTGGGGCGGATCGCCGCGTTCGCGACCGGCCATCGTGCGACCCCGGAGGACGCCCGCAGGATCATTCTCAGCTTCACGCACGAGGGTTTTGAGATCGTCAAGTGGATCCTGCAGATCGCGCTGGGAGCCTTGCTGGTGCTGCGCCGGACGCGGCGGTCAAACGACGCCGGGGAGCAGATCCACGTGGTCGATAAAGCCAATTACGGCCATGTCAATGGGTGATTGTGTACGGCCCACCGCGGTCATGGCGCTGAATCCTTCGGTGGTGACCAGCACCTGATCGCCGACACCGGCATCAACCGCGTCCAGCGCCACCACGGCGTCGCCGCGGTTGGAGCCATCCAGGTTCAGGGGCTGCACCAGGAGAATCTTACAGCCCTCGTGGCTGGGGTGCTTGTGGGTCGCCACCAATTCGCCAACCACGCGCGCGATCAACATGACCTAATGCCGCCCCGCACGGTTGCGTGCCGCCCTGGCCGGCCTGTCTTCCGCGCCGTGCACGGAATCGACGATGCCGACGATGGTAGCGTCGGCAGGAGGCTGATCGGGAAGGAAAGCGATGCTGGCTTCCCTGCCCCGCACCCAATAAATCATCTCGCCTGCCCCGGCGCCGCTCCAGTCGGTGCAAACCAGGCGTCTACCGGTATCCTTCAGATCCGCAGCCAGCGGTTGCACCAGCAGCAGGCGATAGCCTTCCAGGCTGGCATTCTTCGCCGTCGCCCAAACGCACCCGACGACGCGTCCCAGTTGCATAGCCTAATCCAGGCGCACGTCGTCGACAATACCGACGATGGCGGTGTCTACAGGAACGTCCTTGCAGCCTTCGGCCATGCGGGCGGAGCTCCCGGAGACGGCGATGACGCGCTCGCGGAACCCGGCGCTGACGGTGTCGACGGCGATCACGTAGCCGGCTTCGTCCTTGCCTTCCGGGGAAACCGGCTTCAGGACGAGGAGTTTCTTGCCTTCCAGGCGCGGGTCCTTCCGGGTGGCCACGACGGTACCCACCACGCGGGCGAGAATCATGGGCGCTCCGGCTGCCGGCTATCTGCCGGCATTGACGGCCTGGGACTTGCCGATCGGCAGCACGTCTTCCAGGCTCTGATGCGGGCGCGGGATCACGTGGACCGAGATCAGCTCGCCCACGCGCCGGGCCGCGGCAGCGCCGGCATCGGTGGCGGCGCGGACTGCGGCCACGTCGCCGCGCACCATCGCGGTCACGTAGCCGGAGCCGATCTTCTCCCAGCCGACCAAGGTCACCTTGGCGGCCTTGACCATAGCGTCGGCGGCTTCAATCATGGCCACCAGGCCGCGCGTTTCGATCATTCCTAAGGCTTCACCCATCTATTCTCTCCACGATCCACTTTAAGCCAAACCGCGCGCCCGTAGGGCCTCATCCACCAGGCCGATCAATTCGGAACGCGTTACGTAAAACTTCTCTTCGCCGCCGGGCAGGTCTTCGGCGGCCAGCGGGCAGCCCGGTTCGCCGGCGCTGCGCGCCTTGACCCCATACCGGGTGCGCGAATCCAGCAGCTTGTTCACTTCCTCGCGCGGCAGCACATTGGGGCCGCCGAGCAGCTCGGCCACCAGCAGAATGCGCGAGAAGTGCTCCATCGTCTCCATGCGGAAGTATGCCTTGTAAACGTCCTCACCGTAGCAGACGGCCCCGTGGTTCGCCATCAGGATCGCGTCGTGCTTGGGGATCAGCGGCAGCATCGGCTCGGTGAGCGCCGGCGTTCCGGGCAACCCGTAGTCGGCAATCGGTACGCAGCCCAGGCTGATCACCACCTCCGGCAGCAGGCCCAGGTTAAGCGGCCTGCCGGCAGTGGCAAACCCCGTGGCAACTGGCGGATGGGCGTGGACGACGGCGCGAATATCCGGCCGCAGCTCATAGATCTTGAGGTGCATGGCGATTTCGCTGGTCCGCTCCAGCCGCCCCGACACCTTGTTGCCCTGCATGTCGACGATGATCAGGTCGTCCATGCCGAGCATCCCTTTGCATACGCCGGTGGGCGTGGCCAGGATGCGCTCGGCATCCAGCCGGAGGCTGATATTTCCATCGTTAGCAGCCACCCAGCCCTTTTGAAAGACGAGCTTGCCGATCTCGACAATATCCTCGCGGTGCTCGCGTTCGGTCTTCACCATTGCGGGATCTTCGATTGTAGCAAACCCGTGGGAGGAGGATGCTTTGGAGCTGCCCGTGGCGCACGCACTCATGCGTGCCGCGCCGAGACTCTTCTCGACGCCAAGGCCGGCAAAGTGCCGGCGGGACCACCATTGGGCCGGGCATGCCCGGCCCCTACGGGTGCGGAGTGGTAGGCTACTTCAGCCAGCGGGTGAGCCAGGCGACGATGGCTGAAAGTTGCGAGGCCTTGCCTCCGGGATCGCCTTCCGCGCCGGGCGCCAGCAGCGCCGATTCCACCTTCCGCGCCTGGAGCGCGAAATACAACTCCTCGCTCTGGGCGTCGCTGCCGATCACCAGGGTGGGAGTGGCGAAGCTGGCGGCGGCATAAAGAGGCGACCGGTCCACGTACCGCGCCGCCTGCTCCCACGGCAGCCCGCCCATCCAGGCAGCGCGGCGCCGCCCGTCCACGCCGAGCGCGACCTCGCTGGTCCAATCCACGATCGGGTGGCGCGCCACGATGGCGCTGAAGCGGGTGGCGTGCCCGAGCGCCCAGGCAGCCACAACGCCACCCACGAGCGCCACGCGTCTGGAGTCTATGCCGCCTCGACCAACGGCGGCGTCCACACCGCGCAGCACGTCGTCGAAATCGTCGCCCGGCAAACGGGTCGGCAGCAGGTTGCCGAACACCTCGCCGTATCCCGGCGAACCGCGCGGGTTCAAACGCAGCACGGCCATCCCGCTCGCAGCCAGGATATGCGCCTCGAGCGGAAACTCATAACCGAACATCGCGCGGGGCTCGCCGGAGACTTGGGCGACCAGCGGGACCGGGCGGGCGCGGTCGGCGTTAAGCGGCCAGACCAGCCAGCCCTGTACGGTGTGACCCGCGGATTCAAAATGGATCTCTTCCACCGCGCCAATGTCACGCTGGGCCAGCAGCGGCTGATTCGGCGCGGCCAGCGTGGTAACGCCGCCCGGCAAGTCGACGGCGAAGGTCACCAGGTCGCCGCCTTCGGCGGCGGTGGAGCGAACCGAGACGGCGCGGCCGTTATCCGCCAGCGAGAACCAGTCCAGCCGCTCCTGCCGGCTGGTCACCTGCCGCACCGTGCCATCGCCGCGGGCGGCATAGACGTGCGTGGCGCCCTGATCGTCGGCCAGGAAATACAAGGTGCGCGAATCGGAGCTCCATTGCGGGCATCGGGCATCGCGGTCCAGCAGGCCGCCGAGCACCTTGCTGTGCGCGCCATCGCGGCCCATCACGCACAGTTTGCGCACCGCATAGAAAGCAGGTTCGGGGGCGCTCGTAATCCAGGCGATGCGGGAGCCATCGGGCGATACCAGCGGATCCTGGTTGTCGCCGGGGCCGTCGGTGAGGCGGCGCGCTTCGTCGTTGGCGACGGGCAAGGCATAAACTTGGGAGGCTGCGGCGCCACGCGACGCGGCATCCAGAATCCAATCGCCGGCCAGCATCCAGACCGGTTCACCGCGCAGCGCAAAGCCGCCCGCGGAGAGCTGCCGTGGCGCGCCGCCGTCCACCGGCACTACGAAAAGCCCCACTTCCGGCGGCAGAGGCCGCAGCAGGCGCAGCAGTTCGGGTGGCGCCCAAGTGAACTCCGCGACGGTCCGCGCCGGAGCGGCGGCGGTGAAAGCGATAGAGCGGCCGTCTGGCGACCAGGCCAGCGTGAGCGGCTGAAAGTCGCCGGTCGACACCACGGAAATCTCGCCGGCCGCCACGCGCACGATGCGGATGCCGCGCCCCCCATCGCGATCCGACAGGAAAGCGATCTGCGCGCCATCCGGCGACCAGCGCGGCGAGTGGTCGCGCCACGGTCCGTCAGTCAGCGCGCTTGATGATTTGCCGTCGGCAGAGACGACGCGCAGGTTGGCGCGGACGGCCGCCGCGACGCGGTCGTTCCAGCGTTCCACATACGCGACCTGGCGGCCGTCGGCGGAGATGCGCGGATCTTCCAGCGTGCGCCACACCCAAACGTCCGCCGGCGCAAACGGCGCGCGAGCGAATGCCGATACCATTACCGCGAGCCACGAAATGAGGAAGGCAATCCGCATAGGTAGGGTACGCTTTAGCTTGCCCGGCTGTTTTTCGATATACGCCATAATCCCATTAGCGGCATTTGGCGGGCAAGGTAAAGCGTGCCCCACCGCAAACATTTTCTTTCCATCCTGTTTTGAGTGGTTTCGGTGTATTCTGAAGGTCGGGGGAGGCGCGACACGGTCAAATTCTGCGTACTGGCGAGCGGCAGTTCTGGAAACGCCGCGCTGGTGGCAACCGGGAGAACGCGTATCCTGCTGGACGCCGGGCTGAGCATGCGCGAGCTGGGGCGCCGGCTGGCGGCCATCGGCGAGCAACTGGCCGACGTAGACGCCATCCTCATCACGCATGAGCATTCCGACCACGTGGCCGGCTTGCCGGTGCTGTCGCGCAATCGAAACGTCCGGGCGGTGATTTACATGACGCGGCTCACCGCCCCCACCATCGACTGGGGCGAGAAGCCGCCGGCGCGCCTGGAGACCTTTCAAGCCGGCGCCGCGTTCTCCATCGGCGACGTGGAAGTGGAGAGCTTCGGGATTCCGCACGACGCGGTCGATCCGGTTGGGTTCGCGTTTACGGCAGAAGGCGTGCGCATCGGCGTCGCCACCGACCTCGGCTACATCCCCGAATCGGTCAAGTTTCATCTGCGGCGCACGGACCTGCTGCTGCTCGAGGCCAATCACGATCTCGACATGCTGAAAGTCGGGCCCTACCCGTGGAGCGTGAAGCAGCGGGTGATGAGCCGCGTGGGGCACCTGTCGAACCTGAGCATGTCGGACTTTCTGGAGCAGGATCTGGACGCTTCCACCGCGCACCTGGTGCTGGGGCATCTGAGCCAGCAGAACAACATGCCGTATATCGTGGACCTGGTGAGCCGGCAGGCGCTCGAAGTTCGCGGCATCGGGCCCAGCCTGGAGATTGCGTCGCAGCACAAGCCGTCGGAGGTTTATCAGTTTTAAGAGGTAGGACAGGCCATCGTTTTTTGTGGCCTGTCAGCGCCGGCAAGAACAGGCGCGCAAACGACAGGCGACACAAACCGATCGCCTGTCCTACCGGTAGGGCAGTTTTCGTGAGGAGCACTTTGACGACATGATTGCGCGCTACACGCGGCCCGCAATGGGCCGGATCTGGAGCGACCAGAACAGGTTTCAGCAGTGGCTGGAAGTGGAGTTGGCGGCCGCAGAGGCGCTGGCGGAGCTGGGCGTGGTCCCGGCTGAGGCGGCGCGCCTGCTGCGCGCGCACGCCGGCTTCGACGTCGCCCGCATTCTGGAAATCGAGCGCGAGGTGAAGCATGACGTCATCGCCTTCACCACCGCGGTGGCGGAGAGCATGAAACAGGCCGGGCACGCCGAAGCCTCACGCTGGCTGCACTACGGGCTGACTTCCAATGATGTGGTCGATACGGCGCAGGCGCTGCTGCTGGGGCAGTCTGCGGCTATCCTCGAAGCCGGCCTGGAATCGCTGCGGCTGGTGCTGAAGCGGCGCGCGCTCGAATTCCGCCGGACGGTGCAGGTGGGCCGCACTCACGGTGTGCACGCGGAGCCGATCACCTTTGGCCTCAAACTGGCGATCTGGTACGAAGAAGCCGGGCGCAACCTGAAACGCCTGACCGCGGCGGCCGAGGATCTGCGCGTCGGCAAGACCTCGGGCGCGGTCGGCACCTTCGCCCATATCGGCCCGGAAGTCGAGGAAATGATCTGCGCGCGTCTGGGGCTGGAACCCGCGCCGGTGACGTCGCAGGTGATCCAGCGCGATCGCCACGCGGCTTTCGTCGCGGCCCTGGCGCTGGCAACCGCCCTGTGCGAAAAGATCGCGCTCGAAGTGCGCCACCTGCAGCGCACCGAAGTGCGCGAGGCGGAGGAGTATTTCGCGCGCGGCCAGAAAGGCAGCTCGGCCATGCCGCACAAGCGCAACCCGGTCACCTGCGAGCAGATCTGCGGGCTGGCGCGGGTGGTGCGCGCCAACGTGCAGGCGGCGTTTGAGGATGTGGGGCTGTGGCACGAACGCGACATTTCGCATTCCTCGGTGGAACGGGTGATTCTGCCCGATTCCTGCATTCTGACCGACTACTTGCTGGATAAGACGGTCAACCTGGTGGATAAGCTGCTGGTTTATCCGGAGCGTATGAATCGCAACCTGGACTTGACGCGCGGCCTGGTGTTTTCCGGCCAGCTGCTGCTCGATCTGGCCGCCGCCGGGATGCTGCGCGAGCAGGCCTACCGCACGGTGCAAGCCCACGCGATGCGCGCCTGGGAAGAGGAATCCGATTTCCGCGCCGCCATCCAGGCCGACCCGGAGATCCGCGCCGTCCTCACCCCTGAGCAGATCGCTGAAGCGTTTTCGCTGGACCGTCAACTACGCAACGTGGACAAGATCTTCGCCAGAGTGTTCCCGGCGGATATGGTGGGTTTAGCGTAGGCTGGATACGTTCAACCGCACAATCTGGTGCTGTCCCCGGTCACCCCCACAAGCCGGCGAACTAACAAGTAGCGCAGGTGAGTTGGTCAATTCTGAACAGCGTGACGAGGAGGCGCTATGTTATCTTCCGTTCACTTGCTGCCCGGATTCGACAGGCAGCCTGGCTGAAGCGGCCAGAGAGGGGCTGATGGAGCTGAAGTTGGGGGGTAGCGCTGGTTTGGGACCGGCGTAGAGGCCGATTCCGAAGGGGCGTGTCTCTCTCGCGCCTAACTCCGATAGGCACACGGGACACGCCTCTTTCCTCGGGTCAACCTGGACACAACAGTGAAACTCTACCGCAGCACGATTGATCGGACACGCTGGTTCGCGTTCGATTCGACGACTGGATGGGTGATGTTTCCCGCCGAGGTCGCCGGATGGCACAAGCGGCAGTTCGCCCACGGCGTCAATACAACTCAGCTGCATGAGGTTCCGCTGCGGATGGGATTCAACACCGGGATCCCCGGCACATCCGCGTTAGCCAGCAGTGCCTCGGATTTGCAGCTCCCGATCGTCAGCCCCCTGTCGGATCGCGCTCGGCGAGACTCGCAGGTTGGCAGGCGAAAACGCCTGCCCCACTCTGTCGGACGCTTTGCGGGGGGTGTGGGGCAGGCGCTTCCGCCTGCCAACCGAAGTGAGTCAGTTCGGCGTCGGCCGCTCGGCGTGGTCGATCACGATGACTTCGTCGGGGCCCTTGGCCGGGATCAGCTTCAATCCAACCCTTAGTAGTGCGCCTTGCAGGCGCCAGAAATCGTCTGCCGGGTTGGCGCGAGTTTCTTGCGCGGCCGAAAGACCGGGCTCCATGTAGGGGCTTGTGTCGTCGGGCGGGAACTTCAGATCGAAATCGAAATGTCCCGCGATTCCGGTTTTGTCAATGAACTTCCGGCGGTCCAGCCGCAATGCGACCCTGGAGAGTGCCAGGCAGAAATCCGCCATGCTCGAGCCGTGAACTGCGATTCCGTCGCTATCTCTGGTTCCTCGCCCGCAGAGGGGCGGCCGGGGTTGCCCCGGTGCTAAGCGCAACGGCGCATCGCGGCCAGGAGCGTAGCACTCCACCTTCGCCACTTGCAGGCGGAGACCGCGCTTGCTTGCCACCAGGTCAAAAACGGGCACTTGTCTGGTCTCCCTGTGGACCTTCAGATGAAACCGCTCTTCGAGAAGCGCCTGCATCATAGTCCAGCCATAACGCCCGGACGCGGAGTACCCTGTGCTTTCGCGATGATCTCGTAGAGGTCCGTGTTGACCCACGCGGGCCCTCCCTCAACCTGCATCATCTCCCCCCACACGAACTCGCCGTTCGCGAAGCGGCCGTACGCCCAGCGGATGTAATCCCACAGTGTCTGGCACCTGAAGGCGACTCCGCCGGGGTTTGTGCCCCCGGCGTCCGTGCCCGGGTTAGTGTTGGGAAGGCACGGCTTGACGGACGCGACTTCGAATTTCGGTTTGACGCCTGGTCCGTTGGGAGACGAGGATTGCGCCGCGGCTGACCCGATCACCGTACCAGCCACTAGAACGCATGCGATGGCACGAACAAAAGCGCACAGAAACATTTCCAACTCTGCCTCACAGATCAACCTTGCGGCCGGATCCCAACCGTTCCAGCGTCAGCTTGTCGGGCTGACCGTGGAAGTACTTCGCGAGCGCATCCCGGAAGATCTGGTGATCAGACGCGGCAGAAGCGAATAATGTTGAACAAGAATGAAATTTCAGTTCATCGGGGTAGCCGAAGATCTCCTCGATGGGGCGGCCAGCGATTTGATTCACCAGGCGGTAACACTCCCGGAGCCTGGGTCCCAGGATCGGGTGCTCCAGGTAGGCCCTGGCTTCCTCCAGAGAAGTGATGGCAAATCTCTGCGCCATCGGGCTGGAGCCCAGGCCGTGGATCTGCGGGAATATGAACCACATCCAATGGGTCCTTTTTCTGCCCGCACGCAGTTCCGAGCATACCTGGGCGTAGACGGGATCCTGGGCGGCGACAAAACGCTGGAGAAGATAAGGATCGTTCTTCATCGGCTGCGGCATCCGCTTCCTGCTTCAGAATAACCAACCCTCCGGGGGCAGGATCAGCTGAACGGTTGACTGCGGCGAGATACTGGCATAGACTGTCTATGTCATGATGCGCGGCGAACGGGACGAAATTCCCCCAGGGACCCTGGAGATGTTGATTCTCACGACCCTGGCCACCGGGCCGCCCAGGCACGGCTTCGAAATCGCCGAATCCATCCTCTCCGTCTCCGAAGACGTGCTGCAGGTGGAGGAGGGATCGCTATATCCAGCCTTGCAGCGGATGCTGCTAAAGGGCTGGATTCAGGGCGACTGGGGAAAGACGGACGAAAACCGGCGGGCGCGATTCTACAGGCTGACGGCGGAAGGCCGCAGGCAGCTGGACCGCGAAGTGGACCGCTACCGGCGCGTGGCGCGGGCGATCGCGCGCGTACTCGCCACGGCGTAGGAGTGACATATGAGCTTGAGCCAATGGCGCCGGCGGCTGGCCGCGATTTTGGGTCGCGACCGCGCAGCGAGCGAACTCGAAGAAGAAATGCGCCTGCACTTGGAGCTGAGGACCCGCCAGCTGCGGGAACAGGGATTGGCGCCCGAAGAAGCCGGGCACGCGGCGCGGCGGCGCTTCGGCAACGAACTCGCCGTGCACGAAGCCAGCGCGGGCGTCTGGGGCTGGACCGCCTGGGAGCGGTTGCTGGGCGACTTTCGGCTCGCATTTCGCAATCTGTACAAGGCTCCCGGCTTCACCGCGGTGGCAGTGGCCACACTGGCAGTGGGTCTCGGCATGAACGTGGCGGTGTTCAGCCTGGTGCATGCCGTGATGCTGCGCAGCCTGCCCTACGCCGCGCCGGAGCGGCTGGTCTCGTTGTGGGAGGAGTCCTTCAAAGGCGAGCCATCGCAGTTCACCACTTCCGGACGGTCACTGGGCGGAGACACGTCAGCGCAGCGCACCACCATCTCTCCGGCCAACCTGGCAGACTATGCGGGGTCGCCGGCGTTCGCCGGCCTGGCCAGCTTCGACGTCGCCGCCAAGAACCTCACAGGGCTGGGGACACCGGAACGATTGCAGGGGGAAGGGGTTTCCGCGAACTTCTTCGATGTGCTCGGGGTGAAACCGGCGGTCGGGCGAAACTTCCTGCCTGAAGAAGACCGTGATGGCGCAGCGGGTGCCGTCATCATCACCGATCAGTTCTGGCGCAACCGGCTGGGCTCCGATACCAACGTTCTGGCGCACTCGATTATGCTCGACGCGCAGCCTTACCAGATTGTCGGGGTGCTGCCGCCGGACTTCCAATCGCCGTACCAGCTCACCATTCCGGACCGGGTGGAGATCTACGTTCCCGCGGCGTATCCCAGGGAACTGCTGACCAGCCGCGGCGATCACGAGGTGAACGCAGTGGCGCGGCTGCGGCCCGGCGTGAGCGTGAGGCAGGCCCAGGCCGATCTGGATGTTATCTCGGCCAGCCTGGGAAAACAATTCCAGTCGACCAACCGCAACATCCGCGCGGGCATCGCGCCGCTGCGCGACGACATTGTGCGCAACGTCCGCCAGTCGCTGTGGATTCTGCTGGGCGCCTCGGCGCTGATCGTGCTGATTGCCTGCGTGAACCTGGCGAACCTGCTGCTGGTGCGAGCCACGCGGAGGCAGCACGAATCGAGTGTGCGGATGGCCTTAGGCGGCGGGCGCTGGAGCCGGGTGCTGCAATTCCTGGCGGAGAGCCTGACCCTGGCCGGGGGCGGCTGCGTGGCGGGGCTGGGGCTGGGCTTCCTTCTCATGCAGTTGCTGGTGTGGCTGGCGCCGCAGAACATACCGCGCATCCAGAACGTCACCATGGACTGGCCGGTGTTCGCGGCGGCGGCCGCGGTGGCGCTGATGACCGGCCTGGTTTTTGGCATGATTCCGGCCTGGCAATCGTCGCAGGCCAAGCCGGCGGAGGCGCTGAAGACCTCGGCCCGCAGTACCGGCGCGCGTGCCCAGGCGCGCTGGCGGTCCGCACTGACGGCAGCCGAGATTGCCTTGTCGCTGATCCTGCTGGTGGGCGCCGGGCTACTACTGCGCAGCTTTGTGCGCGTGATGGGGGTCGACCTGGGTTTCCAGCCGGAGCGCGTTCTGGCGGTGGGCGTCAATCTGCCCGAACTGCGTTACCACGACGCGGACCGCCGGCTCAGCTTCTTCGAAGAACTGGAGCGGCGCGTGACGGCGCTGCCGGGCGTCCAGGCCGTCACTTTCGCCAACCGTTTGCCATTGCGCGGCGGCTGGGGCTCCGGAGCTTACCTGGAAAGCTCGCCGGATGTAATGCGCGACGCGGATTTCCAGGCAGTCAGCCCGGGCTACTTCGAGACGCTGGGCATCGGCCTGGAGCGCGGGCGGCTGCTGGTGCACAACGACCGCAAGGGCCAGCCGCATGTCGCGGTCGTCAATCAGGCATTCGCCCGCCAGTTTCTGTCTGGCGCCGACCCGATTGGCCGCCGCTTCCGGCGGAGTTCGCAACCGTGGGTAACCATCGTCGGGGTGGTCAATGACATCCGGCGCGGAGGCAAGACCGACGACATCAACCCGCAGGTGTACCTTGCGGCCGCCCAGACGGATCTGTACCCGGTGCGGCTGGCCGACCTGGCGGTGCGCACGCGGAGCGATCCGCGGCAGCTGGTCAATGCCGTGCAGCGGCAGGTCTGGGCGATCGACAAGGACCAGCCGGTTACCAATGTCCGAACGCTCGAAGAGATCATCAGCCGGTCGGTCGCCGAGCGGCGCTTTGAGATGGTCCTGCTGATTGCCTTCGCCTCGGTGGCGGTGTTGCTGGCGATGATTGGAATCTTCGGCGTGCTGTCATACATCGTCAACCAGCGGATGGGCGAACTGGGAATCCGCGTTGCGCTGGGTGCTTCGCCGGGCCGGATCGTGGTGATGGTGTTGCAGCAGGCCGGCTGGTGGATCATCGTCGGTATCGGCGCTGGACTGGCCGGCGCATTCACACTGGCCCGGTATCTGGAAAGCCTGCTCTTCGAGATTCGCCACGGCGATCCCTGGACCTACGCCGCCGCCGTCGCCTTGCTGCTGGCCGTCTCGCTGGCGGCTGCGCTGATCCCGGCGCGGCGCGGCGCCAAAGTAGATCCGATGACGGCTCTGCGGTACGAGTAGCGGGGTTGGTAGGACAGACGATCGGGGTTTGTCGTCTGTCGACCGTGAGAGCCGCCCCAAGACCCAACAGACCACAGAAACCGATGGTCTGTCCTACCGGCGTCCGCAGGGGCGGCTCATGCCATGTGCTTTGACGACTGCGGCACGGGCAGATTGTGCGGCCTGTTCTCTAAAGAAAACGCAATCGCCGGCGCCCGCTACGTTACAATGACCAACAGCGATGGGCCTTTCGGCGAATCCGTCTTCTTTACGCGCCACAATGGAAGAGTGGTTTGCGCTTCTGGTCGAAGATGTCGAGCGAGCGGCTGGAGACGCTGGCAAACATGCGCGCGAGTCATGTGCGAACCAGCTCAACCAGTCGGTGCGGCGCCTTTGGCAGGCTGGCGATGTGGCGGAACTGGCGGATACGCTGGCGGACGGAGCTGCGCAATTTGGGGGCGGCGCGGCGGTACTGTCAATCGATGGAGGCATGGTCAAGCTGGAAAGCGTCCGCCCCGGTGACGGCGGGCAGGCAGTGGGTGGTCAGACCGCGCTCGATGCGGCTCCTGCGCTGGCGGCGGCCATCCAAAGCCGCGAGCCAGTGATCGCAGCGGCGACGGAGAGTGAGGTTGGTGAGACGCTCGCCCGCCTGGCGAGTTCCTCGGGCAATGATCGGGTGGCGGTTTTCCCGGCGACGAGTCATCATGCCGTAACAGCCTTGGTGTGCGTCTGGGGAGCCGTGCAAGCGGCCGCGGTGGAGCTGCTTTCGCAGGTCGCGGGCGGAGAATTCGACCGTTTGCTTCGCGCCGCAACTTTAACTCTGCCGGTGGGCGGCCTCGTCAACATCGCTCCGGCCGACGACACCTGGGAAAACCTGCCGGCAAGGGAGCAGGCGCTGCACCTGCGCGCGCAGCGTTTTGCCCGCGTCCGGGTGGCCGAGTGGCGGCTGCACGACGGGGCAGCGGTTCGCACTGGGCGCGAGCGCAGCGATCTCTACGGCGCGCTGGGGCCGCAGATCGAGGAAGCCCGCGATCATTTTCGCCGTGAGTTTCTCGAGCCGTGCCCCAGCATGGTTGACTACCTGCACCGCGAGATGGTGCACACGCTCGCAAAAGACGATGCGCAACTGCTTGGCAAAGATTACCCTGGTCCTCTGCTGTAACATCGCGGGACCGGTGATGGCCGCGCCGTCCACCACGGCGAGCCACACGAAGTCCGCGTCCGGGACGGCGCCAAGCCTGGCGGCGCTGGCGCGAGCATACCGCGCGGACCCAACAGCGGTTCGCCTGGCGGCGGTGGAGCGGTGGGCGGCGCTGCATCCGCAGGATCTGCCCCTGGCCCAATTGGCGCTGGGCGTGACGGCCTTCGAGCAGAAGGACTACCAGGCGGCAGCGGCCAGCCTGCGCAAGGCGCGTCCCAAGCTGGCGCGCGTAGCCGATTACATTGCTTATTACCTGGGCGCGGCGCGCGTGGAAGCAAGAGACTTCGACGGTGTGGCGCGCGATCTGGAGCCGGCCCACGGGCAGCCGGGCTCGCCCGAAGCGGGACGGGCGTGGATACTGGAAGCGCGCGCCCGGCTGGCGGCAGACGCCGCGGGAGCGGTGAAACTGTTGCGCGATCACTACGCCGAACTGCCGCAACCGGACGGTGACCTCACGCTGGCAGATTGCTACATCGCTGCCGGCGATCCGGGCAGCGCTGCGGATTTTCTGGAACGGGTGAACGAACAGTTTGTGACCGGCGATGCCGCCGGCCGGGCTGCCGACGCGCTGCACGCCCTTCAGGAGCGGATGGGCGCGGCATATCCGCAGCCGCTTCCCCAGCAGGTTCTGCATCGGGCCGACCGGCTGCTCCAAACGCGGCAATACGAGCCGGCGCGCGATGCTTACCAGGCCGCGGCGGAACGGTTGAACGGCCAGGAACGCGAACGCGCGCTGGTTCAGGCGGCTGCGGCAGAGTTGCTGGATGGGCACACCGACCCGGCCTGCGACGCCTTGCGCGGCATGACGCTGGAAGCAGGCGAGGCGGACGCTGCCCGCACGTACTACCTGGAAGAATGCGATCATCGCGCAGGCGATGAGGCACAGGTGAGCGCGGCGTTAGAGCGGCTGGCGGCTCAATATCCGAAATCACCCTGGCGGATCAAGGCGCTGGTGGCCGCCGCCGGCCGGTACTGGCAACTGAACCAGCCGGCGAACTACCTGCCGCTCTACCAGGCGGCTTACGAGAACTTCCCCGACGACCCGCAGGCCGCCCTGTGGCATTGGAAGGTAGCTTTCCGCGCGTACTTCGATCGCCGGGGCGATGCCGGAGATCTGCTGCGGCAGCAATTGCAGAACTACCCCGGCAGCGGCTCGGCTGCGGCGGCGCTGTACTTTCTGGGGAGACTGGCGGAGGAGGACAAGGATCTTGGCGCCGCGCGCTTGTACTTCGAGCGGGTGATGACGGCGATGGAAGGTTATTACTACGCGGCGGAGGCACGCGAGCGGATGCGCCAGGGCGCGGTGCGGAACGTGGTCGGCTCGCCCGGGACGGCCCAGTTTCTTGCGGGGGTGGTTTTGCCCAAAGCCGAGCCTGTGCCCGCGCGAGCAACGCCGGCGACCCAAACGCGCATCGAGCGCTCGCGGATCCTGCGGCGCGCCGGCCTCACGGACCTGGCCGACGCAGAGCTGCGTTTCGGGGCGCGAACCGATGGGCAGCCGACACTGCTCGCCATGGAGGGCGCCGCCGAGGCCGAAGCGCCTTACCAGGGCATGCGCCTGATGAAGAGCCTGGCGCCAGACTACTTGAACCTGCGGCTGACCGAGGCGCCGCGCCGCTTTTGGGAGCTGCTCTTTCCCCTGCCCTATCGCACCGAACTGACGGCCGATGCGCGGCGACACGGCCTCGATCCGTTTCTGGTGGCCGGCCTGGTGCGGCAGGAATCGGAGTTCAACCCCGGAGCGGTCTCGCGCTCCCGCGCTTACGGCCTGACCCAGGTGCAGCCGGGCACGGGACGCCAGTTCGCGCGCAGCGCAGGCCTGACGCGCGTGACCGCGGGCGTCCTCACACAGCCCGCCGCGAACCTGAGAATCGGCACTGCCATTCTTCGCTCGATGCTCGACCAGAATGGCGGCAATCTGGAACAGACGCTGGCCGCATACAATGCCGGGCCCAACCGCCTGGCCGAGTGGCTGACGTGGAACACCTACCGCGAACCGGCCGAGTTCGTGGAATCGATTCCTTACGCCGAAACGAGGGAATACGTGCAGGCCGTGCTGCGCAACGCCGAGATGTACCGCAGGCTGTACCAGTAGAGGGACGAGCACCTGTGGCGCGCGCACTTGTGCGTGCAGCGTCGAGAATCGTCTCGACGCTTCTTCGAACCGCGCACCGGGCGTCGGCAGGAGTGCCGACGCGGCACGCACGAGTGCGTGCGCCACGTCTACAATAGTGGATTCGCGCCGCGAGATAACAACCGATGATTCCGAATCCTGCGATTGGCGTGGTATTTCACTGGCTGGGCGGGCTGGCGTCCGGCAGTTTCTACGTTCCCTTCCGCGCCGTGCGGCGCTGGAGCTGGGAAACGTACTGGCTGGTAGGCGGGGTTTTCAGTTGGATCATTGTGCCCTGGGCGCTCGCCTCCACCATCTCCAGCGACCTGTTCGGCGTGTTGCACGAGACGCCTTGGGACACCATCTGGTGGGTTTACTTCTTCGGCGTGTTATGGGGGTTCGGCGGCCTCACCTTCGGGCTGACGATGCGCTATCTCGGCATGTCGCTGGGAATGGCGATGGTGCTGGGCTATTGCGCCGCCTTCGGCACGCTCATCCCGCCCATCTATCACGGCCAGTTTTTCTCGCATGTTCTGCCGACGCACTCGGGGCAGGTGATCGTGGCGGGGATCGCGATTTGCATGGCGGGGATCGCGTTCGCGGGCAAAGCCGGCATGTCGAAGGAGCGGGAAATGTCGGCCGAGCAGAAGACGGCGGTCATCCGCGAATTCAACCTGAAAAAGGGCGTGTTGGTGGCCACGTTTTCGGGCGTGATGAGCGCCTGTTTCTCTTTCGGCCTGGATGCGGGCGCGCCCATCAAGGCGCTCGCGCTGCAACACGGCACCTCGACTTTGTGGCAGGGCCTGCCGGTGCTCACTGTACTACTGGCCGGCGGGTTCACCACGAATTTCATCTGGTGCCTGATCCTGAACTTCAAGAACCACACCGGCTACCAATACTTCAGCGCGGAGGTTCGTAATCACCATCCGGCGCGCGGCGAGGAGCGGATTATCGAGACCGCGGTGGACGCTCCGGGCGAGGAGATGGCGGAGGCTCTGACGGTGCGCGGCGCCGAGCCCGAGCGCGCGCCCATGTGGAACAATTATTTCTTCAGCGCGCTGGCGGGCACCACCTGGTACTTCCAGTTTTTCTTTTACACCATGGGCGAAACGCAGATGGGCGCGTACAAGTTTTCCAGCTGGACGTTGCACATGGCAAGCATCATCATCTTCAGCAGCCTTTGGGGCATCGCGCTGCACGAGTGGCGGGGCGCCAGCGCACGGACGAAATCATGGCTGGCCGTCAGCCTTATGGTGCTGGTGGGATCGACCGTGGTGGTGGGTTATGGCAACTACCTGGGGACGCTGCCCGCGCGCTGAGGCGAGGTAGGACAGACGATGGGTTCTTGTCGTCTGTCGAGGCCTGCACCGGCGAGGGCTGACAGACCACGCAAGGCGATGGTCTGTCCTACCGTTCCTTATAATGAATACAACCGTGGGGAAATTCTTCGTTCAAAATTTCGGATGTAGGGCCACGCAGGCCGATGGTGCCGCGCTGGAATCGTCCCTGGTGGAGCGAGGGCTCTCGCAGGCCGGTGAGCGCGCGTGTGCTGACCTAGTGGTGCTGAACACCTGCACCGTCACTGTCTCGGCCGATGACGACGTGCGCCAGACGATCCGCCGTGTGCACCGCGAGAACCCGGCGGCGCGGATCCTGGTCACGGGTTGTTATGCGCAGCGCGCACCCCAGGAACTGGCCGTCCTGCCGGGGGTGCAGTGGGTGGTCGGCAACAGTCACAAGCACGCTATCCCGGACTTGATTACCCTGACGCCGCCGGCCGCACCCTACCATGGCAATGTTCATGTGGGTGACATCTTTGCGCAGCAATCCTTCCTTTCGGCGCCGGTGGAAGATGCCAGCGGTGACCGCACGCGGCCGAATCTGAAAATCCAGGATGGCTGCAACAACCGGTGCTCGTTCTGCATCATCCCGTTTGTACGCGGGCGCAGCCGCGGCATGGCAGCCGACGATGTAGTGGCGCAGGTGAGGCGGCTGGCGCTGCGCTATCGGGAGGCGGTGCTGACAGGCATCAACCTGGGCCGCTGGGGTCGAGAGCCGGGAAGCACGCTGCGCCTGGCGGGACTGGTGCGGCGCCTGCTGGGGGAGACCGCGATCGATCGCCTGCGGCTGAGCTCCGTGGAGCCGATGGATGTTTCCGATGAGCTGCTGGAGCTGATGGCGTCGAGCGCACGCATCGCACAGCACGTGCACGCGCCACTGCAAAGCGGGTCGGACCGGATTCTGCGGCGGATGCACCGCAAGTACCGGCCGCGGCACTACGCGGACCGCATCCTGAAAGCGCGCCGGCTGATGCCCGATGCCGCGATTGGCGCCGACGTGATGGTTGGATTTCCGGGGGAGACGGAAGCGGACTTCGAAGACAGCCGGCAGTTCATCGAACAGCTGCCGTTCACTTACCTGCACGTGTTCACTTACTCGGAGCGGCCGGGAACACCTGCGGCGGAGGACCCGCTCACGGTGCCGATGGTGGTGCGCAAGGAACGAAATCGGGTGCTGCGCGAGCTGGCAGACACGAAGAACCGCCAATTCCGCCAGTGCATGGTGGGCAAAACGCTCTCGGCGGTGACGCTGCACGAACCGGGCGCAGCGATCACCGGGAATTACCTCAAAGTAACGCTGGCTTCCTTGCGGGATGCCAACCTGATAGCGGAGCTGCAAATTGGCGGCCTGACGGACGGCGGCCTGCGCGAGGCAGAACCGCGCCCGTAAGCCTGAGAGTCGCTGCGAAGCGGTGCCGTCCGGCGGGTTCGCGGCGCGCCAAAATGGGCAACAGCAGCCCGCTAAGTTTTCGCAACTGCCTGATTCTAAGGAAGCGCTGCCTCTCTTCGTGGGCAGCCCTTGCCCATTTGGCGAATTTGGATGCCGAAGGTCCTGGCAGCTTTGAGCAAACTGCGCTGCGATTCCTAACCTCAGGATCGCGCGCCGGGCGGGTGAAAGAGCAGCGAAGCCGGAGCGAATTCCTGCAACTCGATGAAGCGACGCGGCAGGAAATTCTGTTTCGGCTTGTGACCGGTGCCGGCGGCAGTGGAAGGGAAGCGGTTGGCAGGCGGAAGTGACTGCCCCCCTGCGGAATTACATCTCGCGGCGGCCTTCCATGGCCTTGGAGATGGTCACTTCGTCGGCGAATTCCAGATCGCTGCCGACCGGGATGCCCATGCCGATACGGGTCACCTTGACGCCGAGCGGCTTCAGCAGGCGCGCCAGGTAGACGGCGGTGGCCTCGCCCTCGACGGTGGGGTTGGTGGCCACAATCACTTCCTGGATCTCGCCTTCGCCGATGCGCTCCACCAGGTTCTTGAGCTTGAGCGATTCCGGTCCGATGCCGCGCAGCGGGGATAGTGCGCCGTGCAGTACATGGTAGCGGCCCTCAAACTGGCGGGTGGTTTCGATGCCGACGATGTTGTGCGGCTCTTCCACTACGCAAATGACGCGCGGATCGCGGTTGGAATCGGCGCAATAGGCGCACAGCTCGCCATCGCTGATGTTGTTGCAGATGCTGCAGAGGCCGAGTTTGTCTTTGACGTCGAGGATCGCCTGGGATAAATGCGTGGCGTCTTCAAGGCTGGCGCGAAGAACATGAAACGCCAGCCGCTGGGCGGATTTCTGCCCGATGCCCGGCAGGCGCTTGAATTCGTTGATGAGGCGCGCGAGCGGTTCGGCGAAATCAGGCATCGTCAGAACATACCGGGAGGCAGGCCGAGGCCGCCGAGCATGCCGCTCATCTTGTGCTTGGTTTCGTCCTCGACCTTTTTGAGGGCCTCGCTGTGCGCTGCCAGCACCATATCCTGGAGCATTTCCACGTCGCCGGCAACCTCGGGATCGATCTTGACGCTGAGCAGATTCTTCTGCCCATCCATCGTCACCGAAATCATCCCGCCGCCCGCGGACGCTTCTACCTTGATCTGCGCGATCTCCTCTTGCAGGCGTTCCTGCATCTTCTGCGCCTGCTGCATCATCTGCTGCATGTTGCCGGGTAATTTCACTTAGGCTGCTCCTTCAAGTTGCGGACACGGCGGACTTCGCCGCCGAAGACTTCGCGGAAGCGCTGCACCTCGTGGTTGGCGAGCGCACGGCCGGCGGTCTCATCGGTTGGTTCCGCGGCGCGCGGCTGGGCGGCTGGTTCCGGATCCCGCTGCGCCGCCTCGGGCGAATCTTCCACCATCAATTTCACGTTGAGCGGACGCGCGAAGACTTCGCGCAGCGCTTCGGTGAAGCTGCGGTCCTTCAAATACAGGTGGTAAGACCGGGGGGCATGAATCTGGATATCGCCGCCGCTCAGGGTGATGCGCGCGTTCTCGACGGCGTCCGCCAGGTGAGTGAGGCCGTGTTCGGTGAGCCAGGCGTGCAGGCGCTCGCGAGGGTCGCCGCGCTCGATCGGCGCCGGCGCCAGCGCGTTGGCGCCGGAATTCTGGGGCTCGGCGGGGCGCCCGCTTTTCTTGGCCCGGTCGGCTTCGAATGGAGATGGGCCGGTGCGTACGGGCGCAGCCGGAACACGGGCCGGCGGACCGGCGCGCTCAGGCCCCGGGGCCGGACGCGCTTCGGCTCCGCCGATTTCGGCCAGCGCCTGCTCAATCGGCAGCAGCCGGCCGGCGTACACCAGCCGCACCAGGCCGATTTCGAGATGAAAACGGGGCTGCAGCGAGAATTGCAGCTCACGAAACAGTTCGAGCGACAGGTGCAGGTAGCGCGTCAGGTCCTCTTCGGAAAAGCCGGCCGCAATCCTCGCCAGCCGGTCGCGCTCGGCGGCGCTGGCAGCGATCAGCCGGGTATCGGAGCCCGCGATGCGCGCCACCAGGAGGTTGCGGAAGTAGCGCGCCAGCTCACGGCTGAAATGTTGCAGGTTGTGCCCGTTGCGCTCCAGTTCGTCCACCATCTCGAGCATGCGGCGCGGATCGCTCGCCGCCAGCGCAGCGGTGACCTGTTGCAGCGATTCCAGTGAAAAGCTGCCTAAGAGCGCGCGCACGGCGGAGGCCTCGATCTTGAGCCCGCAGCAGGCGATCGCCTGGTCGAGCGCGGAGAGCGAATCGCGAACGCTTCCTTCGCCGGCCTGAGCCAGCACGGCGAGCGCTTCCGGGTCAGCCTCAATGCCTTCCTGCCCGCAGATCCAGGCCATACGCGCGATCAGGTCCTCGAAATCCACCGAGCGAAAACTGAAATGCTGGCAGCGGGACGCGATGGTGGCGGGAATCTTATGCGCCTCGGTGGTGCAGAGCACAAACACGACCCACTCGGGCGGCTCTTCGATGGTCTTGAGCAGCGCGTTGAATGCTTCACTGGTGATCTGGTGCGCTTCGTCGATGATGAAGACCTTGTAGCGGTCGCGCGCCGGCTGATAGCGCACATTCTCGCGCAGCTCGCGCATTTCGTTGATGCCGCGATTGGATGCAGCGTCGATCTCGATAACGTCCACGGTGCCACCTGCGGTGATTTCCAGGCAGCTCGCGCAGACGCCGCAAGGCTGGGCAGTGGGGCCTTCGATGCAGTTCAGGCAACGGGCCAGAATGCGCGCCACGGTCGTCTTGCCGGTGCCGCGCTGGCCGGAAAAGATGTATCCATGGCCGATTCGATTCTGGGCGATGGCGTTCTCGAGCGTAGTCTTGACGTGTTCCTGGTTGACCACATCCTGGAACGTCTGCGGCCGGTATTTTCTGGCGATGACCTGGTACATGGGTGGGCGATCCGGTTCCGGTCCGGACCAACTGCCAGGCCCCGGGTAATCCGCGGCACACGAACTACACCGCTACCGTTGCTTCCTTCCGGACCTGGCGGGGTTTGCAGCCGCCCGTTGCACGGAGCCCGAGACCTGACAAGTAATTATCGTAGCATGGGGTAAAAACCGGCAAGCTAAAGCGTGCCCCACCAATATTGCGCGCCGGTGGGGCACGCTTTAGGGCTGAAAAACACCAAAAGATGGTCAGCCGCAGTTGAACACAGATAACGCAAAACAAGCCAATTGTTTTCTCATCCATGCTCCATGTGGCTCCAAAATGGTTTTTTCGGGACTGTTTCAGCAGCGCAGCGGCCGGCATGTCAGATCGTCTCCTCGTTTGCGGTGAGCGGGCCGCCGGCGTCACCGGTGTTGCGGGTGCCGGATGGCTCGATCAACAGCACGTGAGTCTCTTCATCGGCACGGGGGCAGTGCTCGACTCCCTTCGGCACCACGAACAATTCGCCCGGTTCCAACACCACGTCTTCGGCGCCGCGCAGTTGGATGCGCAATCGGCCCTTCAATACCAGGAAGAAGTCGTCGGTTTCATCGTGCTTGTGCCAGACGAACTCACCCTTGGTCTTGACGACCGCGATTTTGTAGTCGTTCATGCGCGCCACAATCTTCGGCGAGAACAGAGCGTCGAAGGTACGCAATTTGGCTTCGAGATTGATTTTGTTCATGGGTACTGCATTTATTGTACGCAGCGACTGAGCCGGAAACGCATTGTCCACGCGGCCGGCCGGCGCAAACTTTGCATGGGAAATGGGGTTCCCATATTTTAGAGCGCAGTGTCCTAAAGATCCGTGGGTGGTTGGCGCTTGCAGGTGTAAACTGCTTCTATTCGGAGGATCGTGGAGTTGACCGCGCGGTCATTTTCACTAAGCTCCGACGGCCATTGGCGCCGTGAGCCAACCGGCCGGTATGGCTGCGGGATCGGGAGCTGCCGGGGGACAACGGCGGTTCCGCAC
>Ga0181535_10001967_pt1 | contig 25800 bp, 24 predicted proteins | sample PEATcosm2014_Bin_44_FD_119774 | JGI IMG/M metagenome (GOLD analysis project Ga0181535, IMG submission 119774) | Peatland microbial communities from MTU Mesocosm Facility, Houghton, MI, USA - PEATcosm2014_Bin17_30_metaG | ecosystem: Environmental > Terrestrial > Soil > Wetlands > Peat | place...
AACTTCAAGTTGCCAACTGAATCGACTGCCCGTGGCAGGGCGAGCGATATGCAGGGTGCCCCTCTAGCCTTGCTTCCCTCGGTCGATCAGTGTCGAAGAGGAGTACAAACTGCCGCAAGGCAGGCTTACTGTATTGCAGTGCCAGTTGTGGATAGGGAAGGGCAACCTTTGATGCCAACGACGCCAAGTCGTGCGCGTCGTTGGATCAAGAGAAGAGAAGCTACTCCATTCTTCAAGCACGGCATCTTCTGCGTGAGGTTGAACCGGGATCCATCAAACCAGAAGAGACAAGAAATTGTCGTAGGTATCGATCCTGGATCGAAAAAAGAGGGCTTCACCGTCAAATCCGAGTCGCACACCTATCTGAACATCCAGGCCGATGCCGTCCAACATGTGAAGGACGTGGTCGAAGTTCGACGGAATATGCGTAGATCGCGCAGGTTCCGAAAAACTCCATGCCGGGCAAACCGACAGAATCGTAGTAGAGGATGTCTTCCTCCTAGCACCAAAGCACGCTGGCAATGGAAACTGAGAGTTGTCGGACAATTGGTCAAGATTTTCCCTATTACTGACTTTGTGGTTGAAGACATCAAAGCCAAGACTCTGGGAAAACACAAATGGGATGTCAGTTTCTCTCCTCTTGAAGTTGGTAAAGAATGGTTCTATTCGGAACTGCGACAACTTGGAGTAGTACACCTGAAGCAAGGTTGGGAAACCAAAGAACTGCGAGACGCAGTCGGTTTGAAGAAATCAAAATCCAAGATGTCGGAGATTTTTGAAGCTCACTGTGTTGACAGTTGGGTACTTGCAAATTGGCAGGTTGGAGGTCATGTCTTGCCCGACAATACAAGTATGCTGTGTATCTCTCCCATTCGGTTCCATCGTCGTCAACTGCACATGCTTCAATTTGCCAAAAACGGTTTGCGTAAGTCGTATGGTGGTACTCGTAGTTGCGGACTGAAAAGAGGTTCCCTAGTCGATCATTCAAAATGGGGATTGGCTTACGTGGGAGGAACAATGTCCGGTAAAATCAGCCTGCATTCGATTGAAGATGGCAAACGTCTCACTCAATCAGCAGAACCTTCCGAGTTGAAATTCAAAACTTACAACGCATGGAGGACGCGCTTCCTCCCCTCCCTAAAGGGAGGGGTTTCCGCGCGGGAAACAGGATTAAAGTAGCTGTAAAAAGACTTGAGTTGGCCTTAAACAAGCACTGTACCCCAGTTGTAAAAGAAGAAAAACCGCAAGAAGCGCCTACAACTCCTTCAACCGATGGCGATATTCAATCTTAGTTGTGAGTGTGGTCTTTGGTGTAAAAAATTTGCAGACACCTTTGACACACTGACAGAACAACAAAAAACTTGCAAGTGTGGCAAGATAATGAAAAGGAATCCTAATCCACCCTCCACACACGTAAAAGAACGATTAGACAATGGTGTAATGAGTCGGGCATTAGAAAGGTATTCTGATGCAGAACGACTTTTTCAAGAACGGCACGACAAAGCAGACCCCCTAGCGGGACTTTCAAACAGGAGCTAAATATGACGGACGAACTTAAAAACTATTGCGATACTATTATATTTCAACACGTGTAGACCATGACAAAGAAGAGCTGTTGAATATGTTAAGTAAGGTTTATGACACACAGTATAAGCTATACAGTGATTATATAAAAAAGCTGTTAGCCACCAACATCAACACCTCTAGTATCCTAAAGGAACCAATCTAAAACAAGACCGCAAACCCCAACCAAAGGAAATCAATGAAACTACACTCTAATATCAAGTTCCGTCATGTTACAAATCGAACCACTGGCACCAGTTATACCCCACCCCAATTAGCAAAGATTTACGGCTTCCCTACTGGCTATACTGGTACAGGGAAAAACGTCGCTGTAATTGAATTAGGTGGTGCATACAACCAAGCCAATCTCAATACATATTTTGCTTCTCTAGGGCTAACTGTAAAGCCGGTAATTTTCCATTCCATTCAAGGCGCTACAAATACTTCTGATGGGCCAAATGGAGCCGATGCGGAAGTAATGCTAGATTTGTGTATGATTGGAGGAATAGCCTCTGGAGCACAGCTACATTGTTACACTGCTCCTAATACCGATTCGGGCTTTATTGCCGCAGTACAACAGGCTATTACAGATAAGATGGATGTTATTTCTATTTCTTGGGGCGGTCCTGAAAATGAATGGGATAGTACCTCAATTGCTAATTTCAATACTGTACTACAAGGTGGTGTAAATGCTGGAATTACAATTACGGTAGCTGCAGGAGATAATGGGTCTGGCGACGGAGAGCCTGGACAACACGTAGATTTCCCTGCTAGTAGCCCTTGGGTTACTGCTTGTGGTGGAACCAGTCTAGTAACTAGCCCTTCGCTTTTGGAGGTTGTATGGAACGATGGGTCAGCTGGTGGCGCTACTGGTGGAGGAGTGAGTAATCTATTTACGATTCCATCATACCAAGTTAGCTCTAATATTCCTGGGGCTACGAAGCGTGGGGTGCCTGATGTGGCTGGCGACGCAGACCCCAATACAGGTGTCCAAGTAGAAATTGATGGAGCGGTATATGTCATTGGTGGAACAAGTGCGGTAGCTCCTTTTTGGGCAGCTCTGGCCGCTATTTTGGGTCAAGCATTAGGGAAGAATATTGGTTTCTTGAACCCTGTGTTGTATGGATTGCCTGTTGGTACGTTGCGTGATATTGTGCAGGGCAATAACGGAACTTATTCGGCGCGTCCAGGTTGGGATGCCTGTACTGGTTTAGGAGTGCCTGTTGGTACTGCTATTTTGGCAGCTTTACTACCTGACACACCTCCTACTCCGACTCCTCCCGCACCCACACCTACGCCCCCTGCTCCAACACCTACAACCTATACCAAAACTGTTACTATTACTTCAGCATCTCCTATTACCGTCAACGTTGCATAATTTTGTTGTTGACAGTTTTTAGATTCGTGGTATAGTTTGTTTCGTTCAGGGTTGATTGGGCTCACTAGGCTTAGTTGACTCCTTCTCTTAGCGGTCCTTATCAATCCTGAACTTGACCGGGTGAGTAAAGTGTTACTCCGAAAAGCTCAAAACTTTTCCCGGTCACAGCTAGAGATCGTTTAATTAAAGACGCCGGTAATGGTGCCGGAGACGCGGTATAGCCCTTGAAGTTCATTAAACTCAAAAAACTCACCTTAACTAATTTTGGCCCATTTGAAGGGGTCCACGAAATTACTTTGCCTGAATCTGGGCTAGTTTTGGTAAAGGGGTTAGTAACTGAGACAGGTGATGGGTCTGGAGCAGGGAAGAGTTTTTTGCTCAAGGGGATTTCGCATTTGTTTGGTGGTTGCCCAGACCCAGGTACGGAATTGCAAAGTTGGTTTTCCGAAGAACCCCCAGAAGCCAGCGCAGTTATAGAGCTTCCAATTGGAGACGTTAACGTAAAGCGTCGCAAAGGCCTACATATCTCTGGCGGTAATTACAAGGAAACAATTAAAGGCCGCGCTGCAGAACCAGAACTAGACAAACTATTTGCAATGGACGAAACCTGTCGTGCTCTAGTTACTTACAGAGGGCAACGACAGCCCGGCCTCTTCCTATCTCTGAATGATGAAAAGAAAAAGACGTTCCTGGGAACCTTGTTAGGTTTGGAGGCTTATGAGAAAGTAGCCAAGACCGCCCAAGACAAGGCAAACAAACTTGAAATAGAAGTACAAAATCAGTGTAACCAAGTAAGTTATGTAGAATCACAGCTAAACGATGCCCAACTTGCTCTTACAAACGCTGAACTCACTTTAAGCAGTGCGTCTACAGTTTTAGCTCCTAACAAAGAAGGTTATGTTCCTGTAGTCACCAAAGCCGATATCAACAACATCCGGGCTAACATAGAACTAACCAGGCTTTCCATAAATGACACACAAAAGGATATCGACAACACTAAAGCTAAGGTAGCCAATGAACTAGAGGCCGTCCTAAACCACATCAGGGCCAAAACTAAATTACTGTATCAGCAACATGAGCCAATTGAGGTCAGTGCGTTAAAGGTTGAATTAGCAAAGCAACAAGTAAGGCTAGAAAAGGTCAGAGAGCACGACCTAAATGCTAAGCTGGAAGTCGAAAAACAACGCAACGAGATAAAGGGGGCAATACGAACCCTAGAAGCAAACATATCTAATCGTAAAGGCGTAGAGGCAGACCTAAAGCAAGCAAACTCTAGAGTGGAAGTATTACAAAGCCAACGGTGTAGTGAATGTAAGAGACCTTGGGATGGAGAGGAATTCCAAAAATCTCTTAAAATGTGGCAGGATAAGGTGGAGCACTGTCTTTCGTGGCTAAAAATGGTTGAACAAGCCGAAGTAGACCTAAAGGAAAAGAAAGTCCAACTCCAGTCAATCAAAGACCCAGCACCGCACCCTGTAGGTAAGCAGGTAATTGAAAAAATGCGGGATATCAACGTAGAAATTACCAGAGTCACGGAAGCTTTTGAAGCAAAGCGCAAAGAAGAGGTTTCGCAATTCGAGAAACAAGAAAGTAACGCCAAAAAGGAATTTAACGCTAGACTGGCACAACAATTGCAAGGGTTGGTAGAACGAAACAAGCAGCTCCAAAACGCTCTAGATTGCGATATAGCGAACGATCAACGCCTGTCTGGTATCTTGGCCCAAATCGAATCCAAAAAGGCCGTAGTAGAAGAACGGCGCAACCAGGTGCAAGCCCTAGAGACAACTTGGAAGGTGGCTGTTGAAAAACGAGACCGACTTCAAAAAGCTTATTGGCTAGAAAAGGATGTGGTGGCTTTAGTGGGCAGAAGTGGGTTCCTAGGTGGGATTGTGGAGGAGATTTTGATTGAAATTGCTGCTATCGCAAATGACATATTGAGTCAGGTTGCCAATGTGCGTCATCTTAGTATAGCTTTTGAAACTGAAAGAGAAGCTGTAACTACCGGCAATACTGTAGCTAAGATTACGCCGGTTATTTATTCTAGAGGGCGCAAGGTAAGCCTATCTTCTGGTGTGTCGGGTGGAATGAGGACTTCAATTGAATTAGCCACAGATTTAGCGGTAGGCCAAGTAATTTCAAGACGCAGAGGATCATTTCCGGGTTTTATGATTTTGGACGAAGCGTTTGATGGCCTGGGCGGCGCGGCAAAAGAGAGCTGTCTTGAAATGTTGAAGACCTGTGCAAATGACCGATTGATTTTGGTAGTGGATCACGATGCGCAATTTCAAGGCCTTTTTGATCAAACCATTACAGTAAATATGGTTGACGGACGCAGTACTTTGGAGTATAATTCGTAATTCAACAGTAGGAGGAACAAATGAGTGTAACAGACGATCCCAGAACCAAGCAATTGAAGAAGTTTGAAAAGCTCCCGGAAGAGTGGCGTCAAAATCAACTAGGCGCAAAGACCCCAGAACTCTACCAAGAAATCACCAAGACAGCAATCAATGCGGTACAGCAAGACCTAGCTCGTGAACTAGACCCAGATCTAGCCGCTCTAAAGGAACAAGTAAAGACCGCTCAGGAGCCTTATACACAAGGTAAAAAGACCAACAATTTGAAGATATCCTTCCTCGTAGATGTCCTTAAGGGCCGAGGAGAAAATGTACCAGATATTGATAGTTTTCTGAGCGCTGCTGCAAAGAAGGTACTTGAAGAGCAATCGCCAATTCCAGCCCATATGAAGCAGATTTAGTGAAAATTCTAGCGCTAGACATATCCACCAAAACGGGCTGGGCTACCTTTGAAACTGAGCCTATTGCTTGGGCTGGTAATGGTTGGGATGTAGCCAAGGGCCATAAATTAACCAATTGTGGACTAATAAAGCTACCTCAAAAAATACATGAATATGGCCAGTACCCTTGGAGCTATTTGAATGCCGCTTCTGCTATGGCTCAACTGTTACTGCAATTAGCTAACCAAGTTAAGCCAGATGCGATTATAATAGAAGAGACAAATAAGGCAAAAGCCAGATATACTCAAAAGGCCCTTGAATGGATACACTGTTGTTTACTGGACAGGCTTCTGGATAATTTGAGTCGTTCTGTCCCGGTGTATTACATCAGTTCATCAGAATGGCGTAAAACGCTTGGGTTGGTAATGTCCAAGGAAGACAAGAAAAACAACAAAGCCTTAAAGACAGCGAAGAAACTAGCGGAAGCCACTGGGAAGAAATTGAACAAAGCGGAGCTGGGGATCAAGGGCTCTGTTACCAAAAAGCACGTTGCAATACGTTACGTTAATGCCAATTTTGGTTTGGACATGAAAGTGAAGGACAACGATATTTGTGACGCCATATGTTTAGGTGTCGCTTATTTACGGGATGCAAAGATTTGTGATGGGAAATGACCTCTTTCCTCGGCATCATATCGGGCCTTCTATTCGCCCTTGCAGCCCTTCCTCAGGCGATTAAGTCAATTAAACATCGTAAGCACCTTGGAACGCCTGTTGGCATCTCTTTTGTCGTTTTAGCTGGGAATATAACATCTTATTTGTATTTGTTGTTAATGTATGGGTTCAATTTACTATTGTTCTTCAATTATACCTTCAGTACTTTATGCTGGAGTGTATTATTTTATTATGGAGTAAGAAAAAATAATGAGCGAATTCAGTAATCTAGCAAAAATCGTCCTAGCTCGTACCTATTCTCGTCCAATTGAAAATAGAATTGAGAATTGGAATGAGATAGCTGAAAGAGTAATTGCAGGCAATGTTCGTAACTATAACGTATCTGAAAAGGAAATCCAGCGTCTCAAATACTTAATGTTGGAACGGAAAGCGTCTTGTGCTGGTAGGGGATTGTGGATATCAGGGACCAAGAATCACAACAAACTGGGTGGAGCAGGCCTTACAAATTGCTGGTCTTTTGTAAGTGACAATTGGGAGAACTTTGTAGTTGCTGCAGATTTGCTAATGTTGGGCGGTGGCGTTGGATTAAGTGTAGAGTCGAAATACGTCGACCAGCTACCTAAGGTAAAAAAGGATGTTGTCATTACGCACCGTCTAACAAAAGACACTGACTTTATTGTACCCGATACTCGTGAGGGGTGGTGTAGGCTTTTGTTTAAGACCCTGGAGGCTTGGTTCGTTACGGGTAAGGGGTTTAGTTATAGTACTATTTGTATTCGTGGTCCTGGAGAGCCCATCAGCGGGTTTGGTGGCATTTCAGCTGGCCCTAGACCACTGATTAGGGTGGTAGAAAACCTGTGTGGAGTATTTACGGGCCGGCAAACTAAAAAGCTGCGGCCCATTGACGCTGCAGATGTAATTTGCTGCATTGCGGCTATGGTTGTCTCAGGCAACGTCCGAAGGTCGGCTTTGATCCTGCAGTGCGACGCATGGGATAGAGAAATGCTTAAAGCTAAGCGTTGGGATTTAGGCCCTATTCCTACATATAGAGCAATGGCCAATTTTAGCGTTGTAGCCTCAGACGCAGAACACGACCTAAGACCCTTGTTTTGGCAGACATACAAGCAAGGTGAGGCTTTTGGGATCATTAACCTGCCCAATATCCGTAAGTATGGACGAATGGGGGAAGAAAAGAAAGATACTGCGGTAGCCGTGAACCCGTGCGGCGAATCTACTCTAGAAAATGCGGAAAGTTGCAACCTTCAAGAAATCAACCTCACAGCAATCGAAAGCAAAGAAGAATTTGCTGAAGCGGCTAGACTAATGCACCGCTGGGGCAAAAGGGTTTCTATGGAAAAATACCACTGGCCTCAAATACAGGAGGTTGTAGACCGTAACCACAGAATCGGCACAGGCATCACAGGGGGCCTACAGCGACCCGACCTTTTCAATCCAGAAGTGTTAGATTACGCATATCAGCAAATTCAAGAAGAGAATGCGGCATACTCAAAAGAACTAGGTATACCTGAAAGTATTAGAACAACCGTAATCAAGCCTTCTGGTACTTTAAGTAAGGTCTTTGATTGTCCCTGCGAAGGTATACATCCAGCTTACAGTCGCTTTTTTATACAGCGCATCAGAATAGCTGCAAACGACCCCTTAGTACCCAAACTAAAGAAGGCCGGCCACCATATTGAGCCACAGCAGCGTTTGGATGGCACTTTAGACCCAGACACAATGGTAGTTGATTTTTATGTCAAAACTCCTGAAGGTGTGCCTTGTGCAGACGATGGGTTCGATACATGGAAGCAATTAGACGCTGTAAAGATGGCTCAAAAACATTGGGCGGACCAAAGCATATCAGTCACTGCTTATTACAAGGAAGAGGAAATTCCTAAGGTCCAAGAGTGGATTAGCAACAACCTATCCGAGATTAAGACTATTAGTTTCCTGCGTCATAGTGGCCATGGGTTCGTACAAGCGCCTAAGGAAGCAATTAGTGAAGAACAGTACGAAAAGTTGGCTAGCAAAGTAGTCCCTGTGGAATTTGATGACGTAAAAGAGGCCGATATGATTGAAGGTCTAGAGTGTGCTGGCGGTTCTTGCCCAATTCGCTAAACAATTTCCTTGACAAAACCTAAAAAGAGAGTATACTAAACAAAATGGGACTTTTAGACAACGTCGATGAATTGAAAGTAGCCAACTCAGTTATGGCTGAATTGGGGTTTGAGGATGATAATCAACACCAGCCTCAACCACAGTTCTTCCAACCACAACAGGAATTACAGCAAGCCCAGCAGCAATTAACGCAGCAAGTTGAACAAGCTACTTATGTTGTAGAAGAAGACAGCGAAGAAGACGAACAAAACGAAATTATTGACGCGGAGTTAACAGAAGCAGAAATCAGGCTTTCCAAGGCTCAGCTATACAAACAATTCATTACAGGGTCGATTTTTGATGGCAATGGGGCCGGTGTAAAAGAGGTATCCGACGAATTCAGGGATTTCGCTAGGCGTCAATTACAAATACTGTTAGGCGTTACTCCCAAGGTGGACCAATCCCAATTCACAGAAGACGAAGTTAAAGTCCTGAAAATCTTTACCAATAGGATTTTACAGAACCCCAAGCTTTTACAGGACAAGCCCGCAAAGCAACCCCAAACGCCCCAGTTGCAACCTAGGCCCGTTTCAAAGCCTGTGCCGGTAGTACAAGCTCCCCCACCACCAAAACCCGTCATACAGCCTCCCAAGAAGCCACAGCTACGTAGTAGACAGGTCCCCGAGGAAGTCCAATCTAAGCCAGCACAAGCAAAGCCCCCCAAGACACGTCTAAAGCTATCTGAACAACCCATAGCAAAGACGTTAGCTAATCCTCCTAAGATGGCTGTACCTGAAAATGGGAGTGTGGTAGAGGAAAATGGGCGTCATTACAGAATCAGGTATTCAGACATGCCTAACATTGATGAATTTGGGGTAATGGATGGAGGGAAGATTAGAATGTTAGGAAACGGCGAGTCATGTATTTTATCAAACGGGATTCAAGTGTTTAAGACTGGAAATGAAGTAAGCAAAGTTCTCAGGACCGCATTTGCTCCAAACACAAATGTTCCTGGTAAGACACCATTCCCCAGCAACGAACAAATGGCTGCAATAACCGCAAACCAAGCTGTCCAAGCAGCAGGCAGATTGCCACCAACACTCAATTCAATTTTAGGGAGGAAGTAAAGATGGCGAAGGGGCTTACAGAGGAAGAGCTTACAGAGTCTTTTGATTTGTTAGGAGGAGTCCGAAGAGTAATCAAACTGATAAAAGAACGAAACCCAGGGATGAATTAGAAAGGAAGCAAAATGACACGACCCAGCAAACTTAGCAAGCAACTAGCAAAGCGCAACGATGGAGTGGGCAACAACAAGGCTCGTACAGGATTGGCCGCAGAAATCCAAAGGGTAATTGACGCACATAACCAATTAGCCCAAATTGTCCAAAAGAGCTTTGACGAAGTAAACAACCGCGCAAACGATACTTCCATCATTCTACAGTCTATTGCCCAAATCGTAGGTCTAGAGAAGGTAAATGAGGGTTCCAAGGCTATCCGTATCAAGCTCCTGGAAGATGAAGCCGCCCAGCAAGGCAAGAACGTAGCTAAGGGCGTAGAAGATGGAAAGCTCGTAAAGGTAGACAAGGTAGACGGAAATTGCCTAATCGTTACAGCAATCAAGAAGGTCGATGGAAGCCCTATGTACCCCAGTAAGAACTATCTTCCATATGGGTATTACAAGCCAGAAATCCAAGTCATTTTGAAGGACAAGGGTGTAGGTAGTGTGCTAGAGATGCCTGCAGAAAGCGGTGGTGGGACTATTGAGGTTTTGGAGATTTACGTGGAGGCCAAGGAAGAAACACCGCCGACTACTTGATTTGTCCTCCCTCGCCAACAATCTCCTGTAAGAGGTACAATGACAACAAAAAACATTACTAGCAAGCACGTCAGAAACCATCTGTTGGAAAAAGTGGGGGAGCTAAGGGGTTCGAATCAAGTCAACATCGACAAAAGGGTAGCGGTAGCAACGGCCAGAGACCTTTTGGTTGTTCAGGAGTTGCAGAAGTCACTAGAAAAGGTGTTTAGTAAAGGATGGTGTAGTCCGCCTAAATACCAAAGCAAAAAGTCGAATAAGCCCTGTAAGAGAATCTTAGGCAACCCTTTGGGAGATTTGCATTTTGGATCGCACCTAGACCCTTATGAATGCCCGATGGAGTATAACACTATCCAAGAGAGTCGTAGGTTAGGGTTTATTGCAGAACAGGTAGCGGACTACAAAACTCAATACAGACAGGACGCCAAGCTAGCTATTCTGCTGTTAGGCGACATTATTCAAAACCAGTTACACGATCCTAGAGATGGGGAGCCACTTGCTTTCCAGTTTTCAGCCGCTGTGCATTATCTAACACAATACATCATGTTCCAAGCAGCCCAGTTCCCCCAGGTAGAAGTATATTGCACATCTGGGAACCACGGCCGCAATTTAGCTAGACACCCCGAAAGGGCAATCCAAAACAAATACGATAGCATTGAGACCATGATTTATTATGCTATCAAAATGGCCCTCCTAAATGCAGGAGTTACAAATTGTAAGTTCTTCATCCCCAAGACCCCCTATTTCATTGTTCCCCTTTTCAACAACAAGCTAATGGGTACACATGGAGACACTGTAATTAAGCCAGGCAATCCAGGAAAGTCAATTAATGTAGCCGATTTGGCGAAGCAGGTTTGTAAGTGGAATACGGCGCGTAACATTGGTGGCCCGTTTCAGGTATACATTGTAGGACATATCCACACAGGGTCTATAACGAAACTCCCTGGTAACATTACAATGATTACTAATGGCTGCTTAGTGCCTCCAGATGCTTTTGCTTTGAGTATTGGGAATCCAGACAATACATGTGGACAATGGATATTCGAGGCTACACCAGATTTCCCTGTAGGTGACAGTAGGTTTTTAAGTGTGGATTTAGCGGACGACAAACCCAAGTACAACAGCATAATCAAACCGTTTAGCGGCTTCTAATGCTTTATGCCGAAATTCAATCAAAAATGTCTGGTGTTTTTGAACAATTGAAAACGCTGGAAGTAAAGATTCAGGCAACTCAGGCGGATGTAGAACAATCCTTGAAACAAGACCAAACCTGTAAGGAAGGGTTGGAAGAAGTACAAAAACGAATTGACGAGTGTAAAGCTGGTGATGTTGTGTTTATGAAGAAATATGTTGCGGCACGTAAAGATTTTGATACTGTGCGAGATTTCTCTGAACAGTCTAGGGCGCACACAACAATCTTGCAAAGTGCTTTGGGTGTTCTAGAAAAGAGCAAGAAGCTGTTACAGGCACAATATGACCAATTGGGGGAGGAGTTGAAGAAGGCAGGGAATAATTTGGTACCTGTGGTGTTTGGGAAGTAATGCAGGATGTAAACCACATGCTTGAGACCGATCCTGACTTTATTGCCATAAAGCGTTATAAAAACAGTCTCGCTGCATTAGAAGAGCGGTACCAGAATTCTATACCTGACCACGTTATTGCCCTTGCGTTAAATTTGACCGAGGCAGAAGTAGAAGAACGTTACCAAAAAATTATCTCTTGCATTCGAGGTGAAATGGGCGTATCTTAGGAGCATGAATACATTGCTCCTAATCATTTATGCCCTGGTATCCGCCTTTTTCGGGACCGCCTGTGTTGCCCAGTTTCTTCACGGCGATCCCATTTTGTTTGCGCTTTTCGGATTAGTCTGCTATTATTCGGTGGACAAGTTTGAGGAGTGCCTTAGCGCAGGAAGGAATTTGCTATGACTGAAGTTTGGGTTGGAATTGCAATAATCGGTATCTTATTGCTTTTTGCAAATTTACCAACAGGTTATTAAGGAGTAGTTATGATTTGGTTTGTACTGGCAATAATTGGAATTTTCTTAATCCTTTCAGATGATTAGAGGTTATAACATGACCGTAGCCTTTATTTTGTTTTTGTTTGGAGTATTGCTTACATTAGCAACATTACTAATGATGATTGGAAATTTGTTTAACCGAGACTATGAAAATGCGGCATTTTACCTTATGTTAGTTATGGTTAATGGTTTAACCATGGCAGCCAATTTTGCGAGGTTATAACATGATCACAAAAGATCCCCAAGAGAATCCACTCACCGTTTTGACTCGTCTAGCCCAGAATCGAGACCGCACCCTAACTCAAATCTCTACAGCAGAAAAGAGCAGAGACACAGCCAAGGAGCAATGGGAAAAGCTGCAGAAGGAAGTAAACAAGCTTCTGGAGGAGCTGCGGGTAACCGAATCGGCAATCAAGAACGTCGCTAAAGAACTGGTAAATTAGTTTTGAAGCAGTTCGCCACACCGCATTGCCACGTAATGTCATTAGACTCTGCATCTACTCCAGAGGCGTTTGCTAAAAAGGAAGTAGAGCTGGGAAGCGGGGCATTAACTGTTAGTGATCATGGTTCATTGGCAGCAGTATACAGGGTTTACGAATTAGCCAAAAAGAACAGCTTGATAGCTATTCCTTCCTTGGAAGGCTATTTCCGTGACGACTCGTGTCAAATACTCAGCAAATTTAACATCCCCAAAACGAACACGGTTCCGAGGGGGATGGACAAGGATAAATGGGCAGCTACACATCCTACAGGTAGTTATTTTGATTACAACAAATATTACCACCTAACCCTGGGCTTCCAAACTTATGACGCATACTTAAAGGGCGTCAAGCTACTGTCTAAAGCCGATGACCGTGCGGAACAGCATGGCTCAGAGCGTAAACCTCTCTTTGACTGGAATGACCTGGAAGAGCTAGCGGCCACCAAAACTACGCTAGGAAGTGGCTGTCTCGTGGGTATGGTGTCAAGACACCTAATCAATAACAAAGTTGCAGGAGACATCAAACTGGGCATCGCTAGGGCCTATTTCGAAAGGTTGCTGACCCTGTTCAAAGACCGCATGTTCGTAGAGGTATTCCCTCACGTATGCAGCCATGAATTCGTAAAAGGAGTTTTCGTAGATGTAACAAACGCAGATGGCACAAATCCTCAAGTTTTGCGTTATTACTTCGGGAAAACGCTGAAGACAGATGAAGGCGAGTGTAAGGCGGAAGAGCTAGCAGACAAGTGGAGTAAGGACAAGAAAGCTACATTGCTATCTGTGAAGGATTTTAGGGTTTGGCATGATTTTGAAAATCCCTTGACAATTGTAAACGTTCGTAAACAAGAGGGATTTGTGCAAAATGAATGTAGCCCATTAACGCCTGGTGGGGATGTACAATACGCCGCCAATTTGTTTATGATGCATATGGCGAAGAAGCACAAGTTGCCAATAATCCCTAGTGATGACAGCCATTTCTGCGATGCATCACACAAGATAGTGCAAGATGTTAAGTTGGCTCAGATGGGAGACTGGCGACTCTACGGCTCATACCACAGACAAACTAGTCAAGAGGCCTTCAACCACTTCCACCAGTACCACAACGTTTCAGAAAAGGAATTCGAATCCTGGGTAGATAACAGCCTGGTCTACCGAGACTCCTTCAAAGACTTCAAGTTTGACACAACAATACAATTGCCTGACAAATTCTTCCCCCAGGACACCCTAGCTCACACCAAGAAGTTAATTGAAAAGCATGGCCGGTTTCCTAAAAATGACCTCAGGTATGCCGCTAGGTTGAAGCAAGAAATTGAATTGTTTCACAGGAACGGGACAGCTGACCTATTGAGCTATTTTTTCGTAGATGAAGAAGTGGGAGAGTTGTATTCTAAAAATGAACAGCTCTGTGGGCCTGGCCGTGGAAGCGGAGCGGGAACACTACTTGCTTATTTGCTAGGTATCACAAATGTGGACCCATTACAGTATAATTTGAGTCTAGACAGGTTTTTGACACTAGACCGTGTAAAATCCGGGAAGTGGCCTGATATTGATTTTGACTTACCGAGCAGAGATTTACTATTAGACTTCTTGGACAAGCGTTATGAAGATTGCTACGCACAGATTTCTGTAATGACCACCCTTAAGCTTTCTTCAGCTGTTCGTGACGTAGCCAGGTTCTCCTTGGGTTCTGTACCCCCAGACATTGAAACTTGGTGTAAACAGTTTGAAAGACCGCCCCAGGGTCTAGACGATTTGAAATTCATACTTGGCTATACAAATGACGAGGGGCATCAACAAGGTAGTATAGAAAGGGACCAAGCTCTAAAGGCATATATCAACAAATACCCTAAACAGTGGGAAATCGTCAAAAATTGTCTGGCTCTCCCTAGACAACGTGGACGACACGCTTCTGCTTTTATCATTGCGTCAAAGCCTATTAGCGACTTTATTCCTATTACATCTGTTTCAGGAGTTAAAGTTACTGCATACACCGGAAGTGAGGTAGAGGCGGTTGGAGGCCTCAAGATGGATTGGCTAGTAGTGTCATGCTTGTTAGATATTCAGGCATGTTTGAAGCTGGTTAAAGAGCGAAACAATTACCACTTATCCGATACTGTTGTAAATGGTCGATTGGTTCCTGGATTTAGGTTAGTGCTAGACCCTGTATCTAAACAGTTTTTTGATATTTGGGATTTGCCGAGCAGCTCTGGAGTTTTTGACGATATAAGTCAGGGCAAAACCGAAACGGTGTTTCAATTTAATACGAATTCTGCTGTTCAATGGCTAAAGTGCTTCAATTACAAACGTCCCAATGGAGAGCCAGCAATTAACAGTATTGAATCTATGGCTGTATTTACTGCTCTAGACCGTCCTGGGCCGCTAGACTATATGGTAACTAATCCTGAAACTAACGCAAAGCATAATATCATGGTTGAGTATGCCAGGCGTGTTAGGGGACTTCCAGGTAGCAAGGACATTTTGCCGATTTTTGACCAATTGCTCCCTGAAACTAATTCATTGATGGTATATCAAGAAGGGTTGCAGAAGGTCTACCAAACACTTACGGGATGTACTGGAGCAGAGGCGGAAGCGTTTAGAAGCAACATTGCCAAGAAGAAGAAGGAAAAAGTCGACGCTGCCTACAAATTCTTCATGGACCAGGTAACTCCTAAATTAGGCAAGGAACAAGCTCAAGAGATTTGGGACAGTATAGTAACTTTTGCTCAATATGGATTCAACAAAAGCCATTCGACGGCTTATTGCGTCATTTCTTATGCCTGTGCCTGGTTGAAACACTATTATCCCCTAGAATGGTGGACAAGTGTATTATGCAATGCCACAAAGGAAGAAGTAAACGACACCTTTTGGCCCTACGTACAACACATTGTAGACCTTCCAGATATCAAGTTAAGCAAACCTAATTGGGCTATTGTAGGGGACCGAATTAGAGCCCCCATAGACATGTGTTATGGTATCGGTGAAGGTGCCCAGAAACAATTGACTGAAATGACTCCTTATGAGTCTGCTGATGATTTTTGCAAGAAGATAGTAGAGTACAAGAAAAAACACGCTGCCGCAGAAGGTAAGTGGGCCAGGAGTGCTGTTACGATTGGAACCGTGTATACATTGTTAGTGGCCGGGGTTCTAGATTCTTTGTTTGACCCTACTCTTTCCATTGCAGAAAGAATAACGGAATACGAAAGGCTGCTCAAGAAATACACGGTTGAAGGAGGGAAGAAGTACCCCAAGAGCAAGACGGAATATCCTACACTAGACGCCTTGGGTAGGTATCAAATCAGGAAAGGGGTGTTGCCAGCGTATTCGGAAGATATCAGGGGGTTGGTGACGGCTAATTCTATTACTGAAATAGATGGATGTAGGTATTACAACTACCTAGCCTGGGACAAAGGTCAAGGGTGTGAAGTGTGGCAAAACGACAAGATAGTTGGGTTCGAGACCTTAAAAGATATTGACACAGCTGTAGAGATGCCACAAGCTGGGTATAAGTGCGCCATTGTAGGATATGTGGAGGACAAGGATTCGTTCTCTTATCAAAACAAAACCAAAACTGCCAAAAAATTCTTAATTGACTCTTGCGGTTTTAAGTTTTGGAGCGTATACTGGTCCAAAGATGGGAAGTTCCCCTCAGTAATAGAAAATTTGCAAGTAGGCTCAATCATAATCGCTACAATTACAAAAACAGATTTGAACAAGGGGTTTAGCTTCAGGCAGCTAGAGGTACTTAGAACCCCACCCGAAAAGGAGAAAGACGCAACGTCAACGACCCCTCCCTAAAGGGAGGGGCTTGAAAGAAAACAAAATGACTAAGAAACAATTGATAAAGGAAAACAAGTACTTACAACAGCAACTCCAGATAGCTTCCAGTATGTTGAAGCACCAAGACGTACATTTACTGTTCCTGGAACACCTGTTGACTTCCTACACCAAAGAACCCTCTGCGTCAGTCCACCAAAACATTAATAACGTACAATGTAACCAACAGCTTCACGAAGATATAGCAAAAATGCTTGAAGAAGAAAGGCAAAAGAGAAATGCGCACAATTGAACAGATCGGCAACGACATCAAGTCTACTAACAACATTCTAAAGAGGGAACTAGAGGCGGTGCCATACGGTCAACGCCCTGCATTTCAAATCGCTTTCATTCAGGCTACAGAGCGGCTACCTAAGCTCCTGGATGAAATGAAGAAGGTGGTTATCCCACATCGACTACTAGGACTCTTTGCTTCGGGAGATAACGATACGATTAAGAATGTGAGCAAGTTCCTAATTAAAAACGAAGGGTTGGTAATTGACGCTGCACAGATGTATCGTACTATTGCGGACCTAGTAGAGCCCAGTTATGATAAAACCCGCAATTTCACAACCACCCAATATGGTCTAATGATTCAAGGTATTACCAACATCGGGTTTGAGTTGGGATATGCTGAAATTGAACCCCCCAAGTTTGTAGAAAAGTTCTGCCCTAAGCCCACAGACACCCTGGAGCATATTCGTACAGCTCTTCGAAATTGCCATGTTGGAGACCAAGCAAACGTTCAGCTCTTGACAAAGCAAATTGTTGATGGTATAGTTAAGAACGAAATTGATTCACCACAGATTCCTGTAATGGTAATTGGAACAGCCTCTGTAGAAGAACGGAATGTAGTAGCAACATTGTTTAGCCACAGTAATGATTATGTGTTTCCTTCGAATTTTGAGCCCACTGTGCCAAAGCTGGTTAGTCTGTTTAAGAATAAATCTCTTGATCAAGATTTGGTTTAGGCGTATAATATGACCGACCAGCTATACAGTTTCGTTTATGAATTTGGCAAGCTAACCCCTTCAGAAAGAGTGATTTTTGCTTGCAAAGTAAAGGATTTCCTGGCATTATATCTCAACACTGACTTAGACGATCTTAAAAAGGTATATCCAGCAATTACATTAGGTGAAGAAGCACGTGACGCAAAAAATAAAGTAGACGATCTAAAACCAAAGAAACCCGTAAAGAAAACAAAAAAGACACAAGGAGAAAAGTAAAAATGGCTGACAACAACGAATTTGACCTACCAGCAGGATATGGAACCCCTAGCGGTTCTCTTTCAAAGTATGAGACCTGGAAGCTAAAGAACACCAAGGACGGAGAGGTAGACGAGCTTTGTTTGCGCGTGTTGCCTCTAATGAAGAGTATGGTGGCCAAGGACGATTTTGGGCTATACTGGGCACTCCATTTTGGATGGAATGGAATTAACGCAAAGGACCCGGCTAAGAAGGCTTTCCATCCATTCCTTTGTATTGAAGAGAAGAATTATGGAATGGTAACTGTGGAATGTCCAGTATGCAAGTATCGGGCCACCTACCTAGACAAGGTCAAGGCTGCAGAAGCAGATATGGAGCGTCAGACCAATGAGCTTATTGCACGTGGTCAAGCCAAGGGCGTAGCCAAACCCGAAATCGACAAGGCTGTAGCACGGCTCCGAGAAAAGCTGGTAGGAGAAATTAAGCCACTTCGAGATTGGATTAACAACCACGGTCGGGATGGCAAGTTCCGCATTCTTTGTATCAATAAGCAAGGCCAATTTGGCATCTTTCTAGCGTCATATAGCGTCGTACAACAGCTTAGGGCAGAAATGAAGGTACTAAGAGGCCAAACCTATCCTGGTACTACTAAGACAATTGAACCAGCTGGACGTAAGGGGGTGTTTTTCAAGATTACCCGTACAGGCCGACCCAGTCCCCAATCGGATAAGGTGGTGGTTAACCGAATTGAACGTGAGGATGGGGCAGAGGTAAAGGACTTCCACGTTATTAGCAACGAACAGCTCCAGGAGGCCCAGAATCGCATTCCAGACCTTGTAGAGCTAAAGGGGCAGAGTCGTATTCGGCTAGACCAAATGGAGGCCCTGGTGCAACTGGATAAGTCTGGTGGGGGTAGTAGTGACCCGGTAGAGGTTGACCGGATTTTGGAGATTGGGAAGACGCAAGACCCCCTTTCAGAGCCAGAATGGCTATCAGGGGAACCGGCAAGTCCACCAGTAGCAACTAACGCTCCGATACAACAGCCAGTAGTAACGCAAGTGGTTAAGCCGGCAGAACCACCTAAGGTGGAAGCCAAGGCGGCTGTAGTTCCTCCTACTCCTCCTACACCCCCTCCAGCCGCCCCAGCACCAACACCAGCCGCTACGGCTGTAAATGGTGCCGATTTGTCTGATGAGGATTTTGACAACCTCTTTAAGTAGCAATCTAGAGTGGCTAGCCGGTAATTCTCCTTGGTTCCCCGGCTAGCCACTTTCCCTTGAAAAATCCAAGGATTCTGGTATAATGGGCAGCTATGACAGATCAAACGAATTACCTTGTGTCTACTGGGGATGGCAAAAACAAAATAGCTATCGACCTAGTAGAAATTATCAAAGCAGAACAACGATTACAAGACGTAGCAATTGTAAATCAACACACCGCACCAGAACTGCTCTCTACCTTCAATGATATCTGGCTCAAACTAAACCGTTCTGTTACCCAACTCACATACCAGAAAAACATAGCTGAGAACTGTCATAAGAATGCCAGGGCTACAGCAAAACTAAATTGTACCGAGGAAGCCCTTAAAGCCCTGGGACACGGTAAGGCTTCTGCAGACTTGAGAGAAGCGTTTGTACAAAAAGACCCAGATGTACAAGCCACCAAAGAACGCCTAGATGAAATTGAGTTTGTGTTGGATACCCTCAAGGGCAAAATGCAGGCTTTCTTTAACGCTTATAATAGTGTCAAGAAGCTGACAGACGGGCGTAATTTACCAGCCCAACATTACGGAGACAGCAACAGACCACAACCATTTGCAGGGTATCCAGGAACAGCTACCACGGTCAATAACACCGATTTTCAACACCCAACACCCGAAGACTTAGACCCCGATTTCGCACCGTTACCATTAGGATTTAGAGGAAAGTAAAAGGAGAATTCAATTGAACAAATTCGCCGCAAAGTTACGAAAGCTAGAAAATGTAGTCAATGAACGATTCGATATCTGGGCACCACAAAATTTGCTTAGGTCATCATCTCCTGGGCTCAATTGGCTATTTGGCAAAAACCATGGTATTCCACTAGGGTACACGACTCTAGCCTGGGGAGAGCAAAAGGCCGGCAAGTCTGTACTGTTTTATGACTTGGTTGGTCAAATGCACAAGAAGTGGGAAGACTCAATTGCAATCAAGTTTGACACAGAGTTCCGTGATGATGGCCAGCTAGACGAGGCTCACGCTACAGCTTATGGGATTGACCTGGACCGTTACATTGTGTTCCAGACCAACAAGCCCGAAAAGGTGTTTGATGTGGTCAATAATGAAGTGCTGTCAATTATTCAAGATGGAGGAAATGTAAAGCTCATTGGAATAGACTCTATTTCAATGTTAATGGGGCGTAGAACAGCTGTACAAAAGTCTGTTGGAGATTTCCAAATTGGCGACCACGCTATGACGTTACAAATTGGCCTACAGTCTATGCGGGAAATGCTATTTAAGCAACGCATCCATTTGTATCTTACAGCACATGCCAGAGACGAAATGGATAAGATTGAAATTATGCGGGGCAACAAGAAGAAGCCCGCTGCAGCAATGGCGGTAAAGCACCTTTGTGAATTCGTGCTTAATGTAGAGCGCAACAACACAAAGACCGGAAACGTAGATGAACTAGACAACAAGCTTGTGGACGAATCTAAGTTGGATATGGCAGATGATGCGGAGCGTACAGGACATAAGATTCGTTGTTGGATGCAAGGCAACACCTTAGGTCCAGCAAACAGGGTTTCCGAAACTACATTTGACTACAATAAGGGTTTCGTCAACCAACATGAGGAAATCTTCCGCCTAGGTAAGAACTGGGGGTGCATTGAGCGAGTTAACGCAATGACTTATAAAATTGGCTCAGAAGAGTTTAGGGGCAAACCAGCTATTTTGGAAGGTTTGGCTACTAGACGTGACTTACAGCAAATTGTACTAAGTGCATTGCTAGAACGAGAAAAGACAATGGGTGCAACTGTAATTCCACCAGAGGTAGCTGAGAAGGAATTTGAAAACCTAGAACAGTCTGGAGAATAACTTGAGCAAGCTTGACCCAAAAGCCATTGTAGAGGGGTTCAATAGTTTAAACCCCACGGACGCAGCGTTTAAGGCGTCCAAACCTACGAGCATAGTTCCTTGGAGGGAATTCGTTTTTGTCTGCAATAGGATGAATGATGGACTGTGTTATGATTGGGTCCAAATTCCCATTTCATACCAAGCTCTAGACCAGAAGCTATTGTACGAAGAGGGACACGCCAGCGGTATTTGTAAAATCGGGAATGACAATTTAGAGAAGAGGGTTTTGGAGGAGCTAGGCGGCAAGAAAATTTGCTACAATGTCAGTGAGATAACATCCAGGTCCATCTACGCTTGGGACGATGCTGCTTGCCAATATTATTTCTCCGTAACAGAAGGAGAAGGACAATTCCACTGGACCTCCAACAATACAGAGCTGTCCAAGGCTTTCAGAGACATTGAGAAACTCTTCAAAAACAAGAAGCCCGAAGGTAGAGCTTACGTATTGGTTCCCTGCCAAGGTGGCTTAACTACAAAATCAATTGGCATGGGAGCCGTACCACTCATTACCGATAATTACAACAAAGAAGTGGTAGAAGGCTTCAATTCAATTGTAAAAGACATCAGCTCTCCTAACCCCTTGGGGAGATTGGCTATATTTGACGGTCCTCCTGGTACAGGTAAGACTTATTTGATTAGGGCATTACTTAGTTCTTTGCCAGATACCAAGTTTTTGCTTTTACCCAGCAATATGGCAGACTCTTTAACTGGACCAGAATTACTGCAGACTTTGATTAGTGAAAGTGAATGTATGGAAAAATCACAAGGGGTAGATTTAACTAAAGAACCACCCAAGAAGACAATGGTGCTTGTGATTGAAGACGCAGATAAGTGCCTATCGTGTAGGAAGTCAGATAATATCAGTGCCATTAGTGCCATTTTGAACTTGTCTGATGGAATCATTGGCAATTTGTTAGATCTTAGAATTGTCTGCACCACTAACGCAGAGGTACAAGAAATAGACGAGGCTCTTATGAGAACAGGAAGATTGAGCGCCAGAGTTGAAGTTAACCTGCTAGATGTCGAACACGCGAAAACAATCTATGCTAGGGTTGGCGGCGAGAAAGAGCAAGTATGGGACCAGAAGTACTATTCACTATCTGACATTTATGCAATGGCTAAGGGTAAGGAAATTGGGGCAGTGGTAGAAGGAAGAAGGAGTTGTAAGGCCAAGGTAGGGTTTGTAGCATGAAGGATAAGCCTAAAGAGCTAAGCGCGATGGACTTGCTCAAATTGTTTGACGAAAAGGAATTGGACAAAGGCGCATGTGTTCTCATAAAGGAGAGTACATGGAAGACTGCCCAGAATGTACCAAAGAATGGAAGAGGGTCAAGGAGTTTTTCAACAAATACACGGTCAAAAAGGCCGTCAAGGTATGGGTGGAAAATTAAATGTGCGTACACGGTAATAAGATCTATTGTTTTAAGTGCAAATGTGCTAGTGAAATTATAAAAACAAATATGGTAAGGGCCGAGATCCAAATTTCTTGTGTACAGAAATGGAGTCGCTTGGCGCCACACCCTCACTTGGGGAGTAGGTGGCGTAAGGTAACCCGAAGCCTAGACATTCCCGGTAACAGACGATGGATTGAGCTATAATGTGCGTACACGGGAAGAGAAAGTATTGCGTTAAGTGCTGGGACCAACGCATGATGACATCTGGCAGGTTTAAAGACGCCGGCACTGATATTAACCGTCTACACTGTTATTCTTCCCCGTTGTTTCCACCACCTAAAGCCCCAAGAGGCACTCCAGCAATAATCGATGTCCCTAATCCCCGCTAAACTCTCCCAGTACATAAAAGACCTGGGGCTATCCTATAAAGAGACCTCCCAGTCTTTTATATTCAATTGTCCTTTGTGTGGAGGTAAAGATAAGCTATACGTTAGGAAAAGTGATGGGAAGTTCAGGTGTTTCAGATGTGTGACCGAGAACGGGTTTTCTGGGAATGCGGAATATGCATTAATAGAACTAACCGATATCCCGCTCAATATAGTAAAAAAGACGCTATATGGCAATTCCCAACATCAGGCCTCCTTTCTGGACTTGAAACTGGAGGATTTTTTTGACGAAGAGGAAGATGTAAATGAGATCCCAGAAGCCAAAGGGTGCCTACCTGAACTTACATGGCCCTATCACTGTATCCCCATTTTACACCCTGGCTCCAGAAACGGCCTAGATTACCTCCAGAGGCGCGGAATCCCTCCAGAGATAGCAGACCTCTACGGAATCAGATACTCGCCTGAGAATAGAGCTGTGGTGTTTCCAGTGTACGTAGGAACGAGTCTTCTAGGGTGGCAATACAGGACAATAGACAAAACAAGGGCTATGGTAGATGATAAAGTGGTTGAAAGACCTAAAGCATGGTCCAGCCCTAATTTACCAAGAGACAAGGTGTTTATGTTTTCCAATCGTTTAATCAATGCGCAAGCAGCTGTCTTATGCGAGGGGCCAATTGACGCCTTGAAGTGCCATCTTTTTGGGAATGGTAATATTTGCGCAATGGGTAAAAGCATTTCTGCCGCCCACGTCTCTACTTTGCTTCGCTCTGGTATCAAAACTGTTTATGTAGGATTGGACAACGACGCCTTTGCTGAATTAGACCCCTTGATGTCCAAAATTGGAGACGATATCAACTTGTATAGAATCCAGGTCCCTGATGTAAAAGGAGAGAAAGCCGACCTAGGGTCGTTATCAATGGAGGAGGCCTACAAAGTAATAATGGCTAGTGAAAAAATGCGCAGGAATCGATTGTATATTTGGGTTGATCCTAGCTTTTTAACGCCACACAGAGTGTAATGACACAATGTCTGTTCGAGAACTTTTAGCTTTTTCTGAAGCACAGCAGCAAGCGGTTATTGGCCACGCGCTGCAACACCAAAAAGTCTGGGAACTCCTGGAAGGGTTTGGCATTAATGACAAATGGATTGAAAGTGCCGCTCTTGCCGAAACCTTCAAAGAATTAGTCAAATTCCAAGACGAATTCGAACGGCTTCCCAAGTCTATTGCCGAAGCTTTAGATTTTATCAAAGATGAAATGACTAAGGGGGCTGTCAATAGAACCCTCCTTAAATGTATAGAAGAAAAGAAAAAGCACCCCTGGGATGTCCTAGAAAAGAAGGTTGTAGGTTGGGCTAAGTCCAGGCTCCTTTCTGTTACTGCTATTGAAGTTACGGAAAAATATAATGCAGGCAAGCACAAAGAAGCCGAAGAAATTTTACAAAGAACGGCTTTAGACCTACAAAGGATGAATTGCCTGGCAGGTGCTGGTGAAGACGAGTTTGTATCTGCGGCTGTCCGGTGTAAAGAGGTAGAGCAGCAAATAGAAAAAGAAGCCGCAAAGGTTATCAAATACTCCATCCCGTATTTACAAGATGCATTAGGAGGTATGTTGCCTTGTGAAGTGGTATTGTGGGGGGCTACCTCTGGCGCTGGCAAAACTGAAGCCGCTAGAATTCAAGCCTGTTACACCGCAAAGGAAACCAAAGAGCCTGTACATTATTTTGCATTGGAAGCTGACTATCGGGAAATAGAAATGCGGACCAAGTTTAGCATAATGGGACGCGAATACAAAAATGACCATACAGGCATTCCAGCAGGGTTTTTGACTTTTGCCAACTTCCGACTCAACCGCCTAAACCAAGAATTCGCTCCCTACGTAAAGCTAGCTAACGACGAGTTTGAAAGAGACTATTCTACACTCCAGGTTTACTACAAAAAAGCAGGCGACTTTACCCCTAGCACATTAGAAAAGCGCCTCATAGGCTTAAAGGGGCGTTCTAGGTTGATTGTATTAGATCACATCCACTACCTAGACCTAGAAAGCGAAAACGAAACCAGAGCCTTGTCGTTGCTTATGGGCAGAATTAGGACGTTGATTGGTCTGATAGAGATACCGATTATTCTGGTTGCCCATATTACTGAAAAGGGTAATATGCATGGGGAATTGATACCTCGCAAGACAGACTATTATGGGGCCTCTAACCAATTCAAGATTTCTACCACTGCTATTATGATGGCTCAAGCAAGGGGGTTAATTGCTACTGATTCTAGAGCCTGTGGAGTACCTACCTTGATTGGAATTGTAAAAAACAGGTTGAACGGGTCTCTGCAGTATTTGCCTGGGTTGTGCTTTTTCAATTTGTCTGTGTCGAACTACACTCCTTATTATGCAGTGGGCAAATTCGAAAGCGGCAACAAGAAGTGGAAACCCATGAAAGGTGATTTGCCGTATTGGATAGATAAAGTAAATTGTATAACGGATGTTGGAGATATCGGATAATTGGGCTTGACAAAAACTGAAACGGGAATATAATAATGAAAATGCTAAAGGAAGAAGTAACAGAAGTAGAAATCCAGGGCAATGTAGCTGTTGATGGAGGTGCCAGGGAGATTTTGTTGTTTGGGGCTATAGACGATACGATAGCTTTGCAGGTAGTTACTTCTTTAAGGAAAATGGACCGAGAGTCAAAAGACGATATTACCTTGATTATTAGCAGTGGTGGTGGAGTAGAAGGGAGTGGTTGGGCGATTTATGACACATTGCTTTTAATGCGTAGCAAAATTATAGCCCATTGCTTCGCAGAGTGTATGTCCATTGCGGCATTGATTTTGCAAGGGTGCGATGTTCGATTGCTTTCGCCTAACTGCCGCTTCATGGTGCATAATGGTATAACGCAATATGGTAAAATGTCCGTCAACGACATCAACAACGCCTTGAAGGAAGAAAACTTTTTGACACATAGATACCACGAGGCTTTAGCTCTAAAATCCAATTTAACCATTGACGAAGTCAAAAAGCTGTGCAACAATGACACCTATATGGATGCCAATACCGCAGTAGGTTATGGTTTCGCAGACGGAATTTTAGGAGAGACAAATAAAAGAAAGGTGAGAAAATATGCTTAATG
>Ga0181535_10001968_pt1 | contig 25789 bp, 22 predicted proteins | sample PEATcosm2014_Bin_44_FD_119774 | JGI IMG/M metagenome (GOLD analysis project Ga0181535, IMG submission 119774) | Peatland microbial communities from MTU Mesocosm Facility, Houghton, MI, USA - PEATcosm2014_Bin17_30_metaG | ecosystem: Environmental > Terrestrial > Soil > Wetlands > Peat | place...
ATTGGGACCCTGCTTTGGGGTGGCTGGACGCTGAGCCTATGAAAAAATGGATACCGGAATTATTTGTCACACCTATGACACGTAATTCTGGGAACCCATGACACGCAATTCCGGCAGCCACACAGGTCCATGCGCGCAACCTTTTTTCGCCCTGCCCGTACAATAGAAACAGAAGTCGATTCCTGCCGATGCCGGATCAAGCCGAGAAGTCCCCGAGTCCTGCCAATTCGAAGCAGCCTGAGGCCCACAAGGCCGATCTTCGCAAGCCCGATGAGGATCCGGTCGGCAAGGTCTACGACTCGCGCCTCATGCGCCGGCTCGGCCATTACCTGCGCCCCTACTGGTGGCAGGCGACCGTCTCCTCGGTTTCCGTCTCGCTCAAATCCCTCAGCGATGTGGCCGGACCCTACCTGGTGAAGGTGGCCCTCGACCGCTACCTGATCGGAAAGCCCAGCGTCGGCACTACGTGGCTCACACGCCGCCTCCCGGCCGAGCCCATGCACGGCATCACCGTATTGGCGGCCATTTTTATGGCCACGCTCTGCTCTTCTTATCTCTTTGAATTTATTCAGACCTACCTGATGCAGTGGACCGGCCAGAAGATCATGTTCGACCTGCGCCGCGATATCTTTCGCCACATGCAGCGCATGCACATCGGATTCTTTGACAATCACGCCGTAGGCCGCCTCGTCACCCGGCTTACCTCCGACGTGGACGCCATCAACGAGATGTTCACCGGCGGCATTCTGGCCATAGTCGACGACTTTTTCACTCTCACGATCATGGCTATCGTGATGCTCAGCATCAACTGGTGGCTGGCGCTGCTGGCCTTTGCCGTCCTGCCCCTCATCCTGGTCGTCACCCGACTCTTCCGCGATCATGTTCGCGAAAGCTACCGCCGCGTCCGCGCCGCCATTGCCCGCATCAACAGCTTTACCCAGGAGCACATCAGCGGCATGAGCGTGGTCCAGCTCTTTAACCGCGAGCAGCGCGCCTACAACGACTTCGAGGCTGTGAATCGCCTCCACATGATCGCGTTCAAAGACACGATTTTTGCCTATGCCCTTTATTACCCCGCGGTTGAGTTGCTCAGCGCAATCGCTATCGCGCTGGTTATCTGGCGCGGGGGGTTCGGTGTGCTCTCCGGTTCGGTGACCATCGGCGTGCTGGCCATGTTCAACATGTACTCGCAGCGTTTCTGGCGTCCCATCCAGGATCTAAGCGACAAATACAACATCCTCCAGGCCGCCATGGCCGCGTGTGAGCGCATTTTCAAGCTTCTCGACACTGAGCCCGAAATCGTCAGCCCCGCGAATCCGCTCGATGGAGATGGCTCCAATCGAATCGAGTTCCGTCACGTCTGGTTCACCTATCAAAAGCTGACCCCGGAGCAAAACGCGGCGGTTGAGCAGGCTGCCGCGAGCATGGATGCGGATCCTGCGTCCGCCGCCCGGCAGTTGACCGCACTCAAAGACATCGAATGGATTCTGAAGGACGTTTCCTTCACAGTCGAACCCGGCCAGACGGTGGCCATTGTGGGCCACACAGGCGCAGGAAAGACCACGCTGACCAGTTTGATGATGCGCTTTTACGATGTGACCGCGGGCGCGATACTGCTGGACGGATTGGATCTGCGGCTTCACGACCTGAATACTCTTCGCCGCCACTTTGCGGTGGTGTTGCAGGACCCGTTCCTCTTCACCGGCACGCTGGCCGAAAACATTCGCCTGGGCAACGACGCGATTACCGAGGAAGCCCTGCGCCGGTCGGCGCGCGACGTCAACGTGCTGGACTTCATCGAGACGCTTCCCGGTGGCTTCGACGAACCGGTGCAGGAGCGCGGCAACTCGCTCTCCACGGGGCAGAAGCAGCTCATCAATTTTGCCCGCGCCCTGGCCTACAATCCGCGCATCCTCATCCTCGACGAAGCCACATCGAGCGTGGACACCGACACCGAGCTGCGCATCCGCGGCGCGTTGGACCGCATGGTCGAGGGACGCACAAGCGTGCTGATCGCGCACCGCCTCTCCACCGTGCAGCGCGCCGAGACCATCCTCGTTATGCACAAGGGCCAGTTGCGCGAGATGGGCACGCACCAGGAGCTGCTGGCGCAGCGCGGTCTCTACTGGAAGCTCTACCAGTTGCAGTACAAGGACCAGGAAGCAGAGATCAGGGATCACGGATCAGTGGTCGGCCACTCCGCAGACAAACACCTGTCCGCGGGGACACCAGTGGCGTCCCCCACGGTTGTAAGTCGAATTTAACCGTATTCGCAAGGTCAATCGACGACAACGCATTTTGCCCTCTTGGCTCGACTCACTCAAGCCGCAGCACCGACACGCTCTCGTCTGGTACGACTACTTCAATGGAATTTGCTTCAAGAGAGTATTCCCTGCCGGTATACAAATCGAGACCTCGCCGGTAGCGCCCAGGAAGTTTGATGGAAGCGTGTTCACTTCGCGGATTTTCGTTGACGATCACCAACAGACTTCTATCGGTTCCCACGATGAGCCGGGGTCGCACCTTCTCCGCCGTCACTTCCGGTTGCACCACGGGGATCAAGATCGATCGCATCAACTCGATACCGCCCGGATCGCCCGCTTCGACGCTGGCGCCGAGATTGGTTCCGATGTAGAACACCTGTCCATGGCCCAATGTCTTTCTTGTGGCAACCGGTGTCGATTCATATTTCGCGATAACGCTTGCCCCGGACTTAGCTGTGACAGGCGTCAAAAGGATGCGCGGCTTGATTGTGACTTCAATAGGGACGGTAAAAGCCATATGGGAGTTCGTATAAACTCGATCCGAGTCGGCGATTGTATCCTCGCGAACTGGCGCGCTACTCTCCGGAAGTGAATAGCTCTCGCCCTCGCGATAGCCAAATGCATCATCCAGGCCGAATGGTGGGATCACCGGGTTATAAGATGCATTTTCGCTAAACATCCCAAAGCCGCTTTCGATAACGAGAGTTCCGCCCGATTCAACGTACCGGCGCAATTGCTCACTGACTTCTTTCTTCAAGATCAAATGCCAAGGTACGACGATGACTTTGTACTCTCGACGGCCCAAATTCCGGGGCTCGATGAAGTCCGCCCACAGGTCACAGCACCAAAGCGCCTTGTAATAACCGCGGAAGGAATTGGCGGCCACGTCGCTGTTTCCACTTACCGCGAAAGTCATCAGGTCGCTATCCTGATCAAACAGAATTGCAACATCGGTCCGGGGCATATAGTGCTCTATCACGTCCCAATGAGCCTGGACTAGACGATGGTCGTCCGCCGCTTCCAATACACGCTCGGTAGGCGAACCATCGGCCGCGACGAGTGCAAATCCCCCTGCCTCGGCCGTTTTGCTTGCCGGGGTATAGGTCCAATAGAGCACGCCTTTGGCGCCAGTTGCCACTGCCAGCCAATTCCACAGTCGAATGTCCTGCACCCGCATCTTGCGGCCATGAAAGAGGCTTCCGCCCGCGGTTCCGCCTGCAAGTTCCGTCAGCCAGAACGGCTTGTCTCCTGCCTGGCAGCGAGTTAGTTCCAGCCTCGCCGCGCCACGGTGAATGGGCCCTTGCGCTTCGGTCCGCACGTAAACATACGACAACCCGACAGTGCCAAGCATTTCCGCCATCCGCCAGGGATTGATCCCAAGCGTCGCGACTGATGCATCCACCGCGACTTGCACTCCGAAATGCGATTCGAGTAGACAATGGAGATCCTCGGCTCGGACCTGTTCCACCCGAAACCGCATCTCCTCTGTGCTGCGGTCGATCATGAAACGCCGCCAATCTACCCAGTCGGGATACGTGCCGAGCTCTCGTGGTGGATCGATCATCGACCAGGACGGATATTTTCTCGCCCAAACCTCACACAGCTCGCTCAGAGTGCCGTAGCGCCGCTGGAGCCAGCTACGAAATGCATCAATCGTACTTCGACAGTAGCAATAGGATGACTCCTTGATATTGAATTCCGCCCCCGAAAAATGAAATCCCGTGGGTACGATACAGGGCTCATTCCAGCAATCGTAGGCATAGAGAGAGGGGTGGGCGGAGACGACTTTCGTCATAGCCCGGATATATTTAGCAGCCGCCTCGCGCACGGATTGCCAGTCCAGGCACAAGCCCGGCGCTCCGGCGCTGACGTTGTTTCCCGCTCCCCCCAGGTGGTAGGCGCGATCGTCTGCGTTCACAAAACGCGACTCTGGATGAGCCGACTCAAGCCAATAGGGTGCATCCTCGAGCATCACCCCCATCAGGACCTTGAGGCCCAGCTCGTCGCAATACCCCATCAGTTCTTCAACGTCAGCAAAGTCGAATCGATCCGGCTCGGGATTGCAGTAGGCCCACGACGTAAAGATCCGCACGGTATTGAATTTGTAAGTCTCGGCTATCGACGTGAGCATCGCGTGTCGCTGCGAGGCCGGCGGATCGGGCGGACGATAAAAGTGGGTGCCGTAGATGAACGATCCTCCTCCCGATTGCTCGTGCCCTGTCGTCAAACCGGCGACAACCGCATCTGGCAGAGCTGCGATTCTCAGGCCGCTCCAAGCGACGGCAGCACCACCGGCTAACGTGGCGAGAAACTCCCGTCGTGATGAACCGCGAATCATGTCGATCCCCTTCCATTATGTTTTTCGAAACTTGAAAGATGCGGTTAAGTCAAGTCCTGCCTAGAGCGAGGGCGCCCACGCGCTCGACCCGGGTCTCGCATACGAGACCTGCACCACGCACCAGAATTTGTATTCACCAGCTCACTACCGTGACGGCAAAGGGTTGGAGCGTGATCTTGCCGTTGACCGGACTTACACTGCGGGCCGGGCCTTCTCCGGATTGCGCATCCACAGTCAACGCCATGGCATTGCGGGCGTTGGGAAGGGGAACATCCGTGGGCAGATTGCGCTTGTTCACCAGCAGCAACTTGTGTCCGGCAGTCGTGATGAAGGCCTGTGCCTCCAGGTCGGCTGCGTTGGGGACGCTCAGGTCGGTCGCGACCATTTTGTCGCCGGGATGAAACGTGTCCTTGATGAGCTTCAGAACCCAATAGCGTGCATTGGGCTGGTTGGTCGTCCAGTCCATCATGCTGACGCTAGGAAACTGCGTGGGAAAACCGACCAGTTGCGATTCGCCCACGATATCGATCTGCAGTCGGGCAAGCTCCACATAGAGATACGCGTACATTGCGCCTGACACGTTCCAGTAGGCCGCCGGTGGAGGCACTACATCCGCAGGAGTGTTGTCGGTGGGCAGAATCGTGCCAAGCTCGTCGATATCGGTCTTGGTCTGCGGCGACAGATTCTTTCGAATGACCTCGATCGAACGAACCGTATTCAAGAACGAATCCGCCTGCTGGAAAAAAGTGTATTGCCAGTCGTTGATGGTTTGATCAGACGACGGAACAGCGTAGAAGTGGTAGGAGATGTAATCTACCGGGATTCCCGGCTGATGATTTGCCGGATTGAGAAAATACTGGATAAAGTCCAGGTCGCTGCCGGGAGCGGCCAGTGCCGGCCCCATGAACTTGGTGTTCGGGCTGGCGCTGCGAACGCCCTCGACGACAGCATCATAGCGCTTGGTGTAGTCCTCAGCCGTGGTGCCATGTTCATAATCGACCTCGTTAAATACCTCCCACACCGGAAACTGGTAGTGGTAACCGGACTCGTGCTGTTCCCCGTTCTCATCCGTAAACCCGCCATCCACGTACCAGCTCGCCAGCCGGTTATAGTAGGCGGCCAGTTCCTGGCAGGCGGGGTCGCGCAGCACCGTGCCCTGCTCGTAATTCCACATCTCCTGCGTGGGGTCGTCGGGGTAGACAACCGGCGCGTCGGTCACAAACATCCATTGCGGAATGGTGCTTAAACTCATCACCGTCGGATGCCCTTCGGTTGCGGTGAGGAACTGATTGACGATGGGATCGATGAGGCTGAAGTCCCACGAAGTTCCCTCCGGTGTGGGCGGCTGCAGTTCGGCCACCGCAAGCTTGGGATAGGGGAACCACCCTGCATAGCGCATGTAATCCGGACCCAGCGCACTAACGGCCGAGAACGCGGCGGTACCCAGCGGCTGGCCCGGCTGCAAGGGCGGATTCACCACCACCTGCAGCGTCGGCGTTGTGTTGTTTGTCATCGTGGTGGTATTCCAGTTGATCGCCAACCCCGGTACGGAGGAGGAGTTGGTTGTAGATCCACTGCAACCGGCCATTCCCAGCACGCAGCCAAGGAGCACAATCGTCAACCCGGTGATGCCGCGGAATTTCCATAGCAGGGATTGGGAAGCAGGCTTCACATTGATACGCGCACCACCATTTCCGGAAATGTTTACCGCCGGGATGTCCATATTGTTTATCAGGGCAACGAGAGAGTATACGCTGGCGTGGCCAGCACGCGCCGATGCTCTAGACTCAAGGCGTGGGCTTTCAGGATTTCCTTGGCAATCCGTCGACGGTAACGCGGCTGCGGGAGAGCATTGCCGTGCAACGGTTTCCGCACTCGCTGATTCTGGCTGGGCCGAAGGGGGCGGGGAAGTACACGCTGGCGCTGATGCTGGCGCGGGCGGTGAACTGCCTGCATCCGACCCAAAGCGACGGGTTGCCGGATTTTTGCGGGGAGTGCAGGAACTGTGAACGGATCGGCGACGCTGCCAACCTGGAGGAACGGGTGGCCGAGGCGGTCGCCGCCCGGGAGGATCTACGCGATGCTGACAAGCGCGAGACGCGCATCCTGATCCAGACCCACCCTGACGTGCTGATTGTGCCTCCCGACCCGCCGCAACTGATGATCAAGCTGGGGCAGGTGCGGCAGGTAATTCATGTGGCGTATTACAGGCCGCCGGTGGAGTCGAAGCGGTCGTTTTCGATCTTCACTTCGTCGGCGTTTATGAAGGAGGCGGCCAACAGCCTGTTGAAGGTGTTGGAAGAGCCGCCGGAGCATACGTCACTGATTCTGCTGACAGAGAATCCGCAGGAGCTGCTGCCAACCATTCGCTCGCGGGCTGTGGTGCACCGGCTGGGAGCATTGCCCTCGACCGAACTGGAGACGCTGCTGGCCAAGAGACGACCGGAGTTGAGCGCCAAGGACCGTGCGCTGGCGGCGCGGCTGGCGGAAGGGGCCGTGGGTCGAGCACTCACGCTGGACCTGGGAGTTTACGTGTCCAGCCGGCAGGACGCCCTGGTCGTGTTGCGGACGGCGCTGGGGGAACCGGACTACTCGCAACTGTTTCACGCCACGGAAAGCTATCGGGCGGGGGCCGACGGACAGGAGAAGACGACGAACCTGCTGCGGGCGATGGGAAGCCTTGTGGAGGACTTGCTGCTGGTGGTGGCGGGTACACCGGGGCTGGTGCGCAACGTGGATATGAGCGCCGAGCTGGAGCGGCTGGCGCAGGGCTTGACCGTGGACTGGATCGACGGCGCGGCGCGGGCGCTGGTGCAGGTAGAGCAAGGAATGCGGCGAAATCTGCTGCGCTCCCTGTCGCTGGACGCGATGGCGGTGAGCCTGGGAGAGCAAGAGCAACGAATGTAACCGAGCGAAGGAATTTCTAAAGCTAATGTAGAAGACCTCTGGCAACTAAATAAGCGTCGATAACCAACAGCAGAAACTTCTACATACGATAATTCCGCTTCAGGTTTGCCATTCGTCGGCTGTGAGGCCGCCAGAACGAAATGCAACCCGTGACGTGCGTGAGGCATCTTTTCGGGTAGAATCAGGCAAACCCATTGACTGAGACTGACAAGTGGCAGGCCTCTCAAAGGAGCCACATCTGTCCGCGTCGGTGTCAGAGCGTGGGTCGAAATGTTCGAGGCTGCGGGCGTCTTGAGTTGCGATGCGGCTCTAAGCGGCAGGAAATGGATTTTCGTCTCTAGTTGCAGGTCTTGTGTTTGTTTCCCGGTATGTGCCTCAATCTCCCCCAGGAGGGCCACGTCCTATGACCGGTCAAGCAGTCTTTTCCAGCGGTGAACCCGCATCTGCTGCACTACCTGTCCCGCTGCTTACGCTCAAGGGCAGAAGGCCGCCTGCGACGGCGCCACTCCGCCTCACAACCCACGCCTTCGATGAAGAGTCTGCGCGTCGCCAGGCAGAGCTTTTTTATCTGCAGAAGCAGATTCAGTCGCAGACCCCGATGGTGATTGTATTGGTGGATGGTGAGCACATAGAGGGCTGCATCGAGTGGTATGACGGGCGGGCGCTGAAGGTGCGCGGACGGTCCCGGATGCTTATCTACAAGTCGGCGATCAAGTACATGTACAAGCTGGGCGAGAACGGGCAATAGAGCTTAGGACTGCTCTAATCACCAGCGGAATGGGCTGCCTTGCCGAGGCGGTCGCGGATGGCTGCGCCCACACCGGCGGGGGGTGGCACTGGGCAAAGAATGACGGTGCAGCCCTGGGCGTCGAGGGCCCGGAGGCCGGAGTAGAGGTCGCGGGCTAACTCCTCTGGCGCCGACCAGTGGCCCCAGGGAAAGATTGTGGCGGCAGGCAGGTCTGCGGGCAGGTCGGCGGGAAGCATGAAGCCGAGCCGCTCACCGGAGTATGCTGCGGCTGTCGCGGACAGCTTTTGAGGAAGATCGGCGAGCGGGGCCTCAACAAGGATCAGGCGGGCGTGGGGTGCGTAATGGCGAAGGCCAACCCCGGGAGAGGGTTGCGCCCGGCGTGGTGTAGAGGACAGAGGCTCGGCGGTCCGAAAGAACTCGACTGGGCCGGCAATGTCTTGAATCTGGCGAATCGTGACGGCGCCGGGGCGGTAGAGCACCATGGGGCTTTGCATGGGGTCGAGGACGGTGGATTCGACGCCATGGGGTGTGGGGCCGGCATCGAGAACGGCGTCGATGCGGCCGTCTAGGTCCTCAAGGACATGGGCGGCGGTGGTGGGGCTGGTGTGGGCGAAAGTATTGGCGCTGGGCGCGGCGATAGGTACACCAGCCTGGCGGATCAGCTCGAAGGCGACGGGATGCGATGGCATGCGGATGCCTACCAAGGAACGACCGGCGGTGACAGTGTCGGGGACGGCGGAGGAGCGCGGCAGGAGGAGGGTAAGCGGGCCGGGCCAGAAAGCCTGCATGAGACGGCGCGCGGGCTCGGGAATCTCCGTGACCAGGCTGTCGAGCATGGGGTTGGCTGCAACAGGGCCGGCGATGTGGACGATGACGGGGTCCCACGCCGGGCGCTGCTTGGCGGCGAAGATACGGGCCACGGCCGTGGGGTCGAGGGCATTGGCGCCCAGTCCGTACACAGTCTCGGTGGGGAAAGCGACGAGGCCTCCGGCGCGGAGGATCTGCGCTGCGCGCGCAATGGACTGGCTGGCCTCGGCGGTATCGAGATGGGCGGGGTCCACAGCCAAGCGAAGTGTCTTCACACTTCTATTGTCGCTGTTTACGGGCGGCGCCGCCACCTGCCGTATACTCACAGGTTACGATGCCGATTGAGACGGAGATCAAATTCCGGGTGGACGATGCTGCCGCATTGAATGCGCGGCTTGAGGCTGCGGGATTCACGGTGGTGACTCCGCGGGAGTTTGAGAGCAACGTGCTCTACGACACGCCTGACCGGGCGATGCGGGCGCGGACCGAGATTCTGCGCATTCGCAACTATGCGGGGCGGTGGACGGTGACCCACAAGCGGATTCCCGACTCGGGCGTGGGCGAGGACCGGCACAAACACCGCGTGGAGACCGAGACCGAAGTGGCCGACGGCGCGGCGCTGGCGGAGATATTTCTCGCGCTGGGACTGGTGGTGGCGTTCCGCTACGAAAAATGGCGCAGCGAGTGGACCGACGGCGAGGGACACTGCGTGGTGGACGAGACACCCATCGGCAACTACGCGGAGTTGGAAGGCTCGGCGGAGTGGATTGACCACGCGGCCGCACGGCTGCGGGTGGACCCGGCTGAATACATGACGCTCAGCTATGGGCGGCTCTTCGACCTGTGGCGAGAGCAGCACCACTCCGCCGCGCAGGACCTGACGTTTGCGGCAGTTGGCAAAGGACGGTAGTTCAGCAAGCGCGGGCGGCATTTTTCCTCAATTGCGCACTCTAAAACCCTGAAATGAGGGCAAAAAAGGCCGTTTTGCGGTGAAAAACCGGGCCTTCCAGTTACTGAAAAGTATCTATGCAAAATTTACAACTAACTGATTATAAAGATGTTCCCCGATCCAACAGGGCCTTTAACGGCACAGCAGGAGGGGGAGGGGGTGGGTACCCTTCGCGGTTTTGACCGCAGCTGTGAGCAAACCGCTCGTTCCCTCATTTCGATTGTGCAGCCCAGGCGGGTTATTTTCTGCAAAAGCGGCTTGGAGCGGTCGGTGAGGGGACGTGGCCACCCAGGTCTGAAAATCCAGACCTGGGGCACCCATTTTCTAGCTGGATCAAGGTTGGGGTTCGTGGTCTCCCAGGTCTCAAGAGCGAGACCTGGGCCACCCGATGATTTTGGTTTAGTCGGAGATGGGCACGCGGCTATTTTTCTGCGCCGTGGCACTTCTTGTATTTCTTGCCGGAACCACAGGGGCAGGGATCGTTGCGGCCAACCTTTTCGCCACTGCGGCGCTGCGTGGACTCGCTTTCTTCGCCCGCTCCGGCGCGGCTGGCCACGGCAAGTTCGCGCTGCTTCTTGCGGTGGAACTCTTTCTCGATGGCGTCGATGGTGGTGGAGGGCGCGCGAGTCGGCATGGCGATTTCGCGCGGCGCTTCGTCCGGCGAATACGAGTGTGCGGCGCTGGCCACCGGTGGTGCAGGAGGAACGGGACGGCGCGGCTCGGGGGCGACATTCACGGGCTGACCGTCGGGGCCGAGAATCTGCATACGGAAGAGGAACCGGACCGTATCTTCCTGGAACTTGAGCATCATGGCTTCGAACATGTCGAAGGATTCGCGCTTGTAGGCCACCAGCGGGTCCTGCTGCGCATAGCCGCGCAGGCCGATGCCTTCCTTGAGGTGGTCCATGGAGAGGAGATGTTCTTTCCACATGCCGTCGATGACGCTGAGCATCACCATTCGCTCGTGGTAGCGCATGGTCGGGGCGCTGAGAATCTTCTCCTTGATTTCGTATTGTTCCTTGAGCTTGGCAAAGACGGCGTCGCCGAGCTCGTGGCGCGCGAGTTGGTGAGGGTCAATGCCCGCTGCCGAGAGGCTAAGGCCAAATTGGCCGACGAGCTTTTCGTCCAGGCCCTTGATATCCCACTGGTCAGGGCGACGATTCTCGGGCGCGTGCTCGTCGAGCAGGGTGCTGAGAATGCCTCCGACGTAATCTTCGAGGATGAGCTCACGCTGGTCCACGCCCTCTAGCAACTGGCGGCGCAGGCCATAGACGGCTTCGCGCTGCTTGTTCATGACGTCGTCGTACTCGAGTAGATGTTTGCGGGATTCGAAGTTCTGCGCCTCAACGGCTTTCTGGGCTCCCTCGATGCGCTTCGAGATCATCTTGGACTCGATGGGCACACCCTCTTCCATGCCCAGCCGCTCCAAGAGAGTGCTGACCCATTGCTTGGCGAAGATGCGCATCAGGTCGTCTTCAAGGGAGAGGAAGAAGCGCGACTCGCCGGGGTCGCCCTGGCGGCCGGCGCGGCCACGTAGCTGGTTATCGATGCGCCGCGACTCATGGCGCTCAGTGCCGAGGATGAAAAGGCCGCCGGCCTCGATGACCTGCATGTGCTCCGCTTGCGCGGACTCGGAGTGTACCTGGAAGACTTCGTTCCACTCAGGCTCGGCGATTTCGAACTCCTGGCCGTTGTAATAGAAGCGCAAGAATCCGGCGGGGGCCATGGGGTTGATGGCGCCCTCGGCGACGCTGATGGCGCGGGCGTGGCCCTTCTTTACCAACTCCTGGCGAGACATGAATTCGGCGTTGCCGCCGAGCAGAATATCGGTTCCGCGGCCAGCCATATTGGTGGCGATGGTGACCATTCCGAGGCGGCCGGCCTGGGCCACGTATTCGGCCTCGCGCTCGTGCTGCTTGGCGTTCAATACCACGTGCTTGACGCCCTTGCGCGCCAGAATTGCGGAAAGCCGCTCGCTCTTTTCGATGGAAACGGTGCCCACGAGGACGGGCTGCTTTTTCTCGTGCAACTGGGCGATGTCGTCGGCCACGGCCTTGAATTTTTCCTTCTCGGTGCGGAAGACCACGTCGGCGTTTTCAACGCGCAACAACGGCTTGTTGGTGGGGATGACGACGATTTCGAGCTTGTAGATCTTTTCGAACTCGGCGGCTTCAGTTTCGGCCGTGCCGGTCATGCCGCTGAGTTTTTGATAGAGGCGGAAGTAGTTCTGGAAGGTGATGGTGGCAAGGGTCTGGTCTTCCTTGCGGATGCTGACGCCTTCCTTGGCCTCGATGGACTGGTGCAGGCCGTCGGACCAGCGGCGGCCGGGCATGAGGCGGCCGGTGAAGGTGTCGACGATGATGACTTCGCCGTCTTTGACCACGTAGTCCACATCGCGCTTGTAAAGGGCGTGGGCCTTGATGGCGGTCTCGACGTAATGTTTGAGTTCCCAGTTTTCAGCGTCGGCGATGTTGCCGATGCCAAGCAGGCGCTCGATGGTCACCCAGCCTTCATCGGTGACACCGATGGTGCGATGTTTCTCATCGACCACGTAATCGCCGGTGAATGTTTTGGATTCAAGGCTCTCGATCTCCTCGCCCAGTTCAAGTTCAGGAATGATCTTGCGTGCGCGGGCGTACTTGTCCGTGGTTTGGTCGGTGGGTCCGGAGATGATGAGCGGGGTGCGGGCTTCGTCGATGAGGATGGAGTCCACTTCATCGACGATGCAGTAGTAGTGGCCGCGCTGGACACAGTCCTTGATGTCGAACTTCATGTTGTCGCGCAGGTAGTCGAAGCCGAATTCATTATTGGTGCCGTAGGTGATGTCGGCGGCGTAGGCGGCGCGGCGCTCGTTATCGTCGAGGTCGTGGACGATGACGCCGACGGAGAGGCCGAGGAACTCGTAGATTTTGCCCATCCACTCGGCGTCGCGCTTGGCCAGGTAGTCGTTGACCGTGACCACGTGGACGCCGTGGCCGGCGAGCGCGTTGAGGTAGCAGGCAAGAGTGGCGACGAGGGTTTTGCCTTCGCCGGTCTTCATCTCGGCGATTTTGCCCTGGTGGAGCACTATGCCGCCGATGAGCTGCACATCGAAGTGGCGCATGTGCACGGCGCGCCAGCCGGCTACGCGCACCACGGCAAAGGCTTCGGGCAGTAACTCTTCGAGGGCGGCGCGTTCGGCGGTCTTTATCTCTTCAGGGCCCTTGAGGCCTTCAACTTTGGCGGCGATGCGGGCGCGGAACTCGGCGGTCCTGGCGCGCAGCTCTTCGTCTGAGAGCTTATCCATCTCCGCCTCCAGGGCGTTGATGGCGGTAACAGAGGGCATGAGGCGCTTGATGGCGCGCTCGTTCGCGGTGCCAAAAATCTTGGTAAGTATCTTATCGAAAAACAAAGGAATCTCCGTCTACCAGTGTAAATGGCGAGGGTTGTGAGCGGTTCTCCAGTGTATGCTTGGCGTTTCTCGCATCTCGGAAGGCGGCTTTTTCTTAATGAAAAAGCCACTTAGCGGCTGCGGCTTCGCTTAACAGCTACTGGAGAACCGCTGTGAACGGGCATGATGCGGCCGGTTCGCGGATGTTGCGCATCCCAGTTGGCGGGAACAGGCACTTAAAGCCTGAATACCAGCTTGTCAATGGGCTCGCCGCGGCGAATGCGGCGGAGTTGGCGGTGGAGACGCTTGAGCGGAGATTCGGGCTCGCCCTCATCGTCCTCGTCAGAAGTCTCAACCTGCCGGGCTTCGATGTTGTATGCGACGCTGGGACGGTAGAACATGGGCATCAATTGAAGCGCTGTTCCCAGTGCGAACGAAGAGGGGTAGAATCCGAGGACCTTTTTACCCCGGCGTAATTTGCGTTTGGCCCTGGCGCGCAGCAGGAAATAGTGCGCGAGAATGGCGGCAATGGCCAGTTGCGGAGCCATCAGGGCTAACGCCCCAATGGCATGGAGAATCGAGTTGAACATAAAAAGCCTTCCAGATCGCAGGCTGCACACAGCAGGAAAAAATGGAGGGCGCGCGGCGAAAAGCTGCAGCAATGCCCGGTGCGATGCGCGGGAATTATGCGAGCTGGAAAGGCGGCGGACGCTGGAAGGATGCGGGGAGAAGCGGAGCGGCGGGCACGCGGCCGATGTAGATAGAGGCCAGGGGCGCGAGCAGGCTCAGCGGCGAGATGACACCCACGAACAGAAGGGGCAGAATCGCCAGCCACGCCCCGCTATCATCGCCATGCGTGTGCGGGACCATGAGGAACACGAGGGCGACACTGATCGCGATTGCCGCAACCAATAGCCATGTGCGCCGATGGGGATGCTGATTCATGAGCTGGTGCTCTGGGGAGCGCAGGCTCCCAGTTCTATTGTGCCATGGGGGACGGGAAATGGCGAAGAATTGGCCGGCGGCTGTGTTGCGAGTGAGCGGCGATGCAGCCGGAACTTGCAAGAATGATTGCGGACGCACAGGCGGAATCTTCATTCGACAGGTGAGACTGCGATGGATTATTCTCCGCTATTCAATTCCTGATGAAGAGGAGTACCAAGTGGAGAGCACGAAGAGATTCTGGTGGATAACCGGACTGGCATTGGTGCTGAGCGCGGTTGTGGTGCATGGGCAGCAGACATCAAGCACACCACCACCAGTGGATCAGAAATTTATATCTGCGATGATGGACGGGATTCCGCCACAATCGCAGACGATCCCGCTCTATGAGGGAGCAGCGATACCCAACTCGAAGCCGAGCCCCGACAACGAAACAGGCGGACAATTCGGCTCGGTCGCAAATGTGTCGCGGCCGACCATTCAGGTATTTCTTCCGGCGAAGGCAAAGGCCAACGGGGCCAGCGTGGTGATCTTTCCCGGCGGAGGCTACGTGGGCCTTTCAATGAGCCTTGAAGGCGCACGGGTCGCAGAATTCTTTCAGGATCATGGGACGGCGGCGTTCATCGTGAAGTATCGGATGCCGAGCGACACGACCATGGAGGATAAATCGATCGGGCCCCTGCAGGATGCGCAGCAGGCCATGCGGCTGGTTCGCCAGCACGCGAAGGAGTGGCATCTCGACCCGGCGCGGGTGGGAGTGATGGGATTTTCCGCCGGGGGCCACCTGGTGGCCACCCTCGGCACGCATTTCGACAAGGCCTATGGGAGCAATCCCGATGGGGTGAACCTGCGGCCGGATTTCATGATCCTGGTCTACCCGGTGATCAGCATGGATGCGAAGATTACGCACATGGGCTCGCGGCTCGCGCTTCTTGGACCCAACCCAACCGAAGAGCAGGTGCGCCTGTTTTCAAATGAACTTCAAGTGACGAGCAGGACGCCGCCCGCGTTGATTCTTCAGGCGGCCGACGATCACCTGGTGGACGTGGACAACAGCATTGTCTTCTTCGAAGCGCTACGGCATCACGATGTGCCGGTCGATCTAACGATCTTCAAGAAAGGCGAGCACGGATTCTTTCTCCTGTCGCGGGATGAATGGGAGGAATTGATCCCACGATGGATGGAGAAAAACGGATGGGTGAGGTGAGCCAATTGAACTCCAGGCCTATCAAACGCAGAATTTAGTTTGCGAGTGGTTCGGAAGAGAGTGAATCGAGAGGGATCTTTAATGCGGGATTGCAGCGTCAGGCTTACCGAGTTGCGTCTTCTTCAGGAAATCCCACGCGTTCGAGTTCACTTCATCTGAAATTGCATAGTAGTTGTGGTCATGATTGGGAATGACAGAAAGATTTATGTGAAAGCCGTTTTCTTCGATTAACCGCGTTGTCGCCGTCACGGTATCTACCGAGAAGAGCGGATCGTGGTCTCCTACCCAGATGGCAATAGGGATTCGCCGGTCGGCCATGGAAAATAGAAGCTTTTCGTATCCAGGCGGTAGCGCGCCAGCATGGACCGCTGCGGCGGCGTAGTAGTGGGAATCGGTGATGGCAAGGACTAGTGCATGAACAGCCCCGGCCGAATGTCCGAATAAGTAGATTCGGTTTTCATCGATGGCGTGCCTTGCCTTGACTTGATCGATGACAGCGTGGAAGAAGGCAGGCGAGTCCGATTTCATGCTCCAGCCTGAAGAGTCATCAGAGTTCGGCGCAACTACGATAAAAGATTTGCTGGAAGCAAGGTTGCTCCAGGCGTCGACCATGACCTGCCCACTTCGACCGGAGCCATGTAAAAGGAGGACCACGGGCAGCGGGCCAGAGTTATCCGGAATGAAGACGTAATATGTCCTGGATTTACCCGCAAACTCAAAACTGAGTTTTGTCGCCGTCTCCTTTTGCGATGCGGGGACCGGTGGCTGGCGGGTGAGTGTAAGAGGCATGGCTGATCCCTGGCTCCATACGCGAGCGATCGTGTTTCCATTTGCCAGCAGAATGAAAACCAGGAACCCGAAGACTGCACTGGACCTCACCATGTTGCTCCTAGAGACATGCCTAATAACCGCTACCATACATTTCGCGCGCGGTCTGCTGAAGAATTGGATGCTCCCCTGAGCATGAGGGGAACGCGAAGAGGCGCCGAGACGGTCAAAGGGCGAGTAATCGCCAGTTCGCGCTGCTGCCAAATAGTCTACCTATATTCCAGAGATGCTCTAATCGACGGAGTTCCACTACGGTTCCGGATTCGGACCATGAGGGAGAATTCAAGCGCACAAGCATCTTTTTGGCAGGGTCGAGAATCATTGCAAGGGGGGCTGGCGGAAGGCCGGTGCCTACAGAGAGTGAGGAGCCATGGCAACGAACAATGATGCGGCAGTGCGGGAACACGTGATCAATCTGCTCAAGGGCGGCAATGCGCATGCGGATTTTGAGGCTGCGGTCAAAGATATTCCGGCGGGATTGCGGGGAAAGAGGCCCAGTGGCGCCGAGCACTCGCTATGGGAAGTGCTGGAGCATCTGCGCATCGCACAATGGGACATTCTGGAGTTTGCGCGCAACCCGCAACACAAGTCGCCTGACTTCCCGGCAGGGTACTGGCCGGCCGGGCCTGCGCCTGCGAATGAGAAGGAGTGGGACAAGAGCGTGCACAGCTTTCGCGAAGACCTGAAAGCGATGTGCGCCCTGGTGGCGGACAAGTCGACGGACTTATACGCGCGGATTCCGCACGGAGATGGACAGACGATTCTGCGCGAGGCGCTGCTGACGGCCGATCATAACGCCTATCACCTGGGCGAGATGGTGCTGCTTAGACGGCTCTTGAAGGCGTGGAAATAGGGATCACGGGGCATCGGCGGGTCAGGGAGACAGGGCTGATTGAGGTTGGTGGTTTCCCACCCTATCCGCAAAAGGCGCGGATAGGAGGGGCACCCGGCACCCGGCGAGTCACGGGGTCAGCGAGACAAGGCTGATGCTTGCCGCAGACTGATTGCCATCAGATGCTTTGGCACGCCGTTTTCGGCTGGGGTACGTTTCAGAAAGAGCGCGGCTATGTCGTCGTGTTTCAGGTAAGCGTTTAAGAATTCGAGAGTGTATCGCGCCATCCAGTTGTAGCTAACCGCACCCTCTTCCAGCGAGTAATCTGCGGGACTGAACTGCATCGCTTCCTTCCTGAACCGCTCACTTCTCTGATACAGGGAACTGAACTGAATATGCGAGGTCGCAAGCAATTTCACGTGAAGCAGGTCCCCATGAGTCCATTCATTCAGAACATTCGGTCCGCAGTCGCACTGTGTTTTGTCCTTGCGCTGCGAATCTGAATATTCCAGTGTGTCGTCTCCCCTGCTGAAAGCCAGGAGAGGGATCGTCATCTGGTCAGGATGGATGTCGCCAGATGCCACGAACGAACTATCTAAGGAAATAAGGGCATCTACGCGTTTATCGCGGGCCGCAGCTAACAGCGCCGTCATGCCTCCCCAGCTGTAGCCGGCCGCCGCCACTTCAGAGGCATCCGTATCCGGCAATTTAACTGCGAAATCAATAAGAAAGGAGATGTCCTGCGCTTCCGCGTTTGCTCCGGGAATATCGACCGTCATGGATCGAGAAGTCGCGCCCATGCTGGGGCTGGCAATCACCACGAAGCCCTGACTCGCCAGATATTCGCAAAGCTCGATGTTTTCGGTAGCAGGTGCATTCAGGCTCGGTGCATAGATTACGACTGGAAATCGCCCCGGCTGCATCTCAGCATCCCGGACTGCCCACGCGGGCAAGTCTGTTGTGCCCTCCATGTAAGATTCGACGAACTTCTGCGGCTTGCCATCCTCGACTGGCATCCCAAAGCTGGTTTCGGTCTTGATTAGGGCTTCGTAATCCCCAAATGTCATCGTGCGATTGTTGGAACTTGGAGCGGGATACCACACCAGCGTCTGCAACGGCCGTGGGCTCCCTACATCGGCTGACTTTTCCGATGATCCGCCTTCGAGTTGAAAGGTGCGCGAGTGATCGGATTGTTCAACAACCCTGAGTCCGACGCCGAATTGACCTGGTTTTTCAGTAAAGACGAAACGGAACGTCGAACTGTCCTGTCCAGCGACAAAGCTTGCGCCGGAACACATGACGATGCCAAATGCGGCAATTCTGGTGGCTAAGTGCACCCTAAACTCCTGTAACGAACGATCACGATCGTACGAGCTCAACCTATCGCCTTCGGCCGATCTTCGTCTTGTTTCGGCCGATCAGAATGTGGCGATTGTACCGGGTGCCGCACGTTGGACCAGCCACACAAGCTGGTCAGGGCTTGTGGCCGGCGGTGAGAATGCGTTCGGAGACGGCTTCCACGATCTGCTCATGGACCTCGTCGATGGTGAGGTTACCTTCGATGAGGACGACGCGCTCGGGCTCGCGGGCGGCGATTTCGCGGTACTTTTGCCAAACCCGGCTGTAGAAAGATTCCTTCTCCTGCTCGAAGCGGCCTTCATCCTGGCCTGTTTGGGCGCTGGCTTTCTGGTTGCGGTGGCGGGCACGATCCAGGCTGGCCTGAAGCGAAGGCAGCAGGAGCAGTGTCAGGTCAGGCTGCAGACTGCCGCAAACAAGGCGATGCATCTCCAGCACCGTGGCGGAGCCCAATTCGCGGCCTCCGCCCTGGTAGGCCTCGGTAGAGTCCGTGAAGCGGTCGCAGAGAACGATTTTGCCAGCGGCAAGGGCGGGCTCAATCACTTCGGCGATGGCCTGGGCGCGGTCAGCGAACATGAGGGCCATTTCAGCCAGCGGAGCGACCGCGGTGGCGCCAGAGTCGAGCAGCAGAGCACGGATGCGGTCGCCGGTGGGAGTTCCGCCGGGTTGGCGGGTTACCACGGGGTCCAGGCTGCGTTTTTGCATCCAGATTGCCAAACGCCTGATTTGCGTGGTCTTGCCGGAGCCGTCGAGACCTTCGAGCGTGATAAATACACCGCGCGGCATGGGGTGAGTCTAACACTGTGACGAAGGCGAGAGACGATGGTGGCTGGGTTGTGTTACAAACAGGTAATTCTCAAAGCGAAGCCGGAATTCATAGTGCGGGGCTGCATGGTGCGCAGCCATGCCCTGCGCCGTTCCGATTTCGTAGGAACGTTACGGGAGGCGGATGACCGCGCTCCACTGGAGTTGAATCACTGTGAACCTTTTCGCTTTCAAGCCGCTTCTTTATTGCGCCTGCCTCGCCGGCGGGCTGCTTGCAACAGACGGGCTCAATGCCCAGAACCTGACTCTCGAAGGACAGACCGGGGGGTTCCTGACGCCCACAGCGTACGTGGTCTATTCAGCCAAGGATCAGTTTTTCTCTCATCCAGCGGTGAGCTATCACTTCGTTAACACACACGCTGTGATTGGCGATATCCACACCTTCAGCATGACGGAAGGATTCGCGAACCGGGCCGAGGTCGGCTACACACGCAGCGTGCACTTCAAGGGCGACAGCGCGGCGTTCAGCAGCCTGTGGGACTACTCTGGGATGAATGTGGTTCACGGCAAGGTGGTGGCGATCAAGGATGGGCAGTTTGGCCCGTGGACGCCGGGCATTGCGGTGGGTGGGGTGGTGCGGACGGGAGACAAGTTTGTTTCCGGGGCGCTGAACCAGGAAATTTTCGGGGCTCTCAAGTCCTACACAAACGGCGATGTGTATGCGGCAGCGACCAAGACGTGGCTTCATCCGCCGGTGCCGTTCCTGGTGAACTTCGGATTGAAGATGACCAATGCTTCAATCTACGGACTGGGCGGACAGTCGACGCGGTTTGGCGGGCGGCTGTTCGGTGGGCTAGGGATTCCGGTGCTGGGCCCGTTCGGAACCGCCATTGTGCCTTCGGCCGGTTTTACGCAGCAAGCGCCGCAGGTGCAGAACCTGGGCCTGATCCTGGTGGGGGGCAAGGCACATTTGCCCACGACGCTGGATTACGCTGTGCGAGTGACACAGAAAGAAAACCCGCACTTTGCCTTCGACATCGGCATCGGGCAGGTGGCGGGAGAGATCGGACAGACCGCTGTGCCAACTGGTTTGCAACCACCCTACCCCCCCTACGTCGTGATTCCGGTGAACCTGGAAGCGCGCAAGGTGCTGGGCATGGGGCTTAGCGTGCGTTACTAGGTCTCTGACTGCATCAATTCATTCCTGAAAATTTGTGGTTTCCCAGGTCTCAAAATCGAGACCTGGGGCACTCGCACACGGCATTTGGTGCATTGCGGTGCGGGCGGGCACTTTTGTCTTGTTGCGGAACGACTTAGGGGGGCGAGTGACGAGCCAAGAACTGCGGCAGGTATCTAAACTTTCATCTCCTTCGTGCAACTTCCGGTAGAAGGCTGGGTTCAAAGTGGAGTAGTCTGACGACGCGGCCAGCGTGCCTGTCGCGGAGATAGAAGCTGCGAGATTGGCCGCAGAGAAATGCTTTGAAACGAACAGCTTCGGGTGGCGAGCCGTAAGCCGCCGCAAGCTCACCCAACCCTGACCCAACCGATGGCGAACTCAAGTTCGCAGGCAAGGCAGGTACGAACCCTCAAGGAGGTTCCCCCATGCAAGTTTTTCGCTCTGCTCGATGGTTTTTCCTGGCGCTGCTGCTCTGTCTGGTACCCGCATCCTCGTTTGCGGGAGTGTTTATCAGTGTCGGCTTTGCTCCTCCGGTACTACCGGTTTATGAACAGCCGCTGTGCCCGGAGCCCGGCCTGATGTGGGAGCCCGGCTACTGGGCCTATGGTCCCGATGGGTACTACTGGGTGCCCGGGGCATGGGTACCGGCACCGTATGAAGGCGCATTGTGGACTCCGCCCTACTGGGGATGGTCCGGCGGGCTCTTTATGTTTCACGAGGGCTACTGGGGACCGCACGTTGGCTACTACGGCGGCGTGAACTACGGCTTCGGCTACATGGGCATCGGTTTTGTGGGCGGCAGATGGCATGGCCACGACTTTGAGTACAACAGGGCCGTGATGCGAGTGGATGAGACACGTATCCGCAATGTCTATGAAGACCGCACCATTGTGAACAGGTACACGGTGGTGAACAACAACCGTGTATCGTACAACGGCGGACCCAACGGAATTCGCCATGACCCAGCCCCGGAAGAGCGGGCGGCGATGAACGAGAAACACATGGCACCGACGTCGTTCCAGCAGCAACACATGCAGGCTGCCCAAAGCGACAAGGGTTCCTACTTCAATAACAACCACGGGCGCCCAGCCACAGTGGCCGTTGCCAGACCGCTGACGACCGGAGCGCGCCCGGCTGGAGGCGGCGCCGCACAGGGGCAACGCGGCTCGTTCAATAACAACAGCCGTGGCGGAACAAATCCGCCGAACCAAGCGCAGCCACGGTCGGTGCAGCCATCCAACCAGGGCTCGCAGCCGCGAGGAAATCAGCAGAGCCAGGGCTACCAGAATCGGCCTGCACCGCAGTCCCGTCCGGCCCCAGAGTCGCGTCCCGCTCCACAATCGCGGCCGGCTCCAGAGTCGCGCTCGGCACCACAGTCGCGTCCGGCTCCAGAGTCGCGGCCAGCGCCACAATCGCGGCCTGCTCAACAAGCGCGGCCTGCACCACAGTCGCGTCCGGCACCTGCACAGAGGGAAGAGCATCAGTCGGAGCCCAAAGAGCATAAGGGCCGGTAGCGCCTGTCTTCAGCCCCTAACCAGAAAGGCTCACGGTTCACCGTGGGCCTTTTTGCGTTCGAGCGTTTTCGGCCTGATTGTTTGCGGTCAGGTTCGGCCTCCGTGGCCTCCCACCCTTGCGGCAAAAACAAATACGCCGCAAGGATGGGGCACCCAAAGTTCTCATAGCATTCGAGTCGAAAATGCTCTCTAGGCGCTGGAGGGCTCGATACCGGCGATCTCGACCTCAAGACCGCCGTACTCGGGGTGGTCGTTTTCGCAGATGCGATAGGCGAGATCGATGCGGCTGCCCTCAGCCAACCGGAGTTGGTCGACGCGAAAAGCCAGATCCCAGCCCACGGCGCGGATAGCTCCGCCGGTCAGAAGGGTTGCGGAGGACTGGTCCGATTCCTGGGCCAGTTCGAGGCGGAGGTGGCGGTCTTTCATGATCCGGGGCGCGGCCATGAGGCGGACATGGCGGGCCACGAAAAGTGGCTCGGGGTTGCCGTGGCCCAGAGGCTCCAGCTTGCGCAACCAGCCGGCGAGCACGGGTGTGATGCGGTCCAGAGGCAATTCCGCGTGAATGTGAAGGATGCGTTCGGGTTCGCGCGCGGCGAGGTGTTCCGCGGCATAAAGGCTGAGGCGGCGCTTAAGCTCGGGCAAGGTTGCTGCCGGCAGAGCAAATCCCACGGCGAAAGCGTGACCACCGAAACGGGTGAACAAGTCGGCGCAACTCTCGATGGCGTCGAGCAGTTGGAATCCGTCGACGGAACGGCCGGAGCCGTGGGCGACACCGTCCTCGACACTGATCACGATGGCCGGCTTGGCGGTGCGCTCGACCACGCGAGAAGCCAGAATTCCGATGACGCCACGATGCCAGCCAGAGCCTTCAAGCACAAGCAGGCGCTCGGCGGCCAGTTCGGCGTCGGTGGCCAGGCGCTGCTCAATGGCGGTGAGGGCGAAAGCTTCGGTGTCGCGGCGCTCGCGGTTGAGGCGCTCGAGTTTGGCGGCCAGTTCAGAGGCGCGGGCTGAGTCGCGGGTGGTGAAGAGTTCGATGACGTCCGAGGCCACGTCCATGCGCCCGGCAGCATTGATGCGCGGGGCCAGGCGGAAGGCGACATCGAAGCCGGTGAGTTGTTTGCCGGCCGGGTCAAGCGCAGCGGCAGCAAACAGGGCGCGCAACCCAATGCCGACGGGATTGCGCAACTGGCGCAGGCCGAGAGCGGCGATGACGCGGTTCTCGCCCCGTAGCGGCACGGCGTCGGCGATGGTGGCGATGGCTGCCATTTTGAGGAAACTGGGCAGGGTCTTTTCGCGGGTACGTGCGGGATCGTGGCGCTCCAGCACCGCCTGGGCAAGCTTGAGCGCGATGGCCGCGCCGCAGAGTGATTTCTCAGGATAGGCGCAGCCGGGCTGGTTGGGATTGAGAATGGCCAACGCCTGGGGCAGGGCGTCGTTGGCGTCGGGCAAGTGGTGGTCGGTGATGATGAGGTCCAAACCGAGGCGGCGCGCGGTCTCAGCTTCGGCGAAGGCACGCATGCCGGTATCGACGGTAATGACCAGACGGACGCCTTCGGCATAGGCTGCTTCAAGCACGCTCGATTGCAGCCCGTATCCCTCGCGCAGGCGGTGGGGGACGTGAAAGCGGACTACTCCGCCGAGCATCTCGATGGCGGTTTTGAGCAGGACGACGGCAGTTGTGCCGTCTACGTCGTAGTCGCCGTAGAGCAGCACCGGCTCACGAGCGGCAATTGCGTGTTCCAGCCGGTCGACGGCGATCTGCATGCCGAGCATGAGAAAGGGATCGTGGAGATGCGAGGGCTGGGGATTCAGGAAGGAGAAGGCCTGCTGCGGCTCGGTGATGCCGCGGGCCCACAGCAACTCGGCAATTGCCCGAGGCAAACGCGCCGCTTTGGCAAGTGCTGCAGCTTCGACGGGGTGCGCGTCGGCGACAATCCAACGCTGGCGGAGCCTGTTATGGGATATGGCGGGACTCTTTGTCAGCGCGCCCACGGTGCTGCCCACCGGGCTTACTCATCCTCATCGCCGCTTTCGTCGGCGTCGTCGAGAACGATGTCGCGAAGGCTTTCGATGTCTTCCAGCAGAGTCTGGAAGCGCGCGTACCACTCGGTAGTGGTTTCATGGATAAAAACCAGGCCCTGGTAAACAAAACCTAGCTGGATGTAGCCCAACATGCCGCTGTATTTGCGCAGCCATTGTGCCTCGACCAACTCGGTGGCCTCTTCGTCGGGGAAGTTCATCTCCCCGGTTTCCTCGATCAGCGAGTCGAGCTCTTCGCGTTCCAGAGTCATCTCGCTGAAGGTGATGAAGGGAGCGCCCACGTGCTTGGCCATCTCCACAAAGTCTTTCCAGGCCTCGGGATTGTTCTTGCCCTCCCACATCACGGAGGGGATGTCGTCGGTCATGCGTCCTGGGAGGCGGCGCAGACCGTGGCCCTCAATAAAGGCCACCATGTCATCTTTCAGCGAGATCAGGTTATCCGTGCTCATAGGTAAGTCTTAATTCTCTCAGATGCGGGTGGGTGAAGGTGGGTGGATTGTGGAAAGTAAGGGGACGGGCGGCGGCGCGGCGGGGAAACAGGAGGGGCACAAAATACGGGGAAGCCTGGCAACTGTGGAATGATCAAGATATTCAGGAGGATTGAAGATTGCCCGCATTTGAACACCATGTTTTTGTCTGCCACAATACGCGCCCCGAAGGAGCGCCGCGGCCTTCGTGCACGACTGACGGCAAGAGCGACCTGTTTACCGAGCTGCAGCAACTGACCAAGGCCGCGGGACTGGGCGGCCGGGTACGCATCAACAAATCGGGGTGCCTGGACCAGTGCGAACACGGGCCCACAGTGGTGGTTTATCCCGAGGCGGTGTGGTACGGCGGGGTGCGGCCGGAGGATGCGGCGGACATCGTAGAACAGCACCTGGTGGGCGGGCGCCCGGTAGAGCGGCTGCGGATGGCAGAGGAGTGTGTGAACACCAAGAGCTGCCCTCACCGGCAGTGAGCGCGAGGTGTACACCCAGCGGTCCGATGCGGTATTCTTAATGCTTAGCCCATGATTTTTTCTCGTGAGTACATTGGGTATTTGGCCCACCGAACGGTCAAGCACCTCATCGATGCCAAGTTCATCACCACCAGCGACTTGAAGGGTACAGAGTCGCGTGTGACGAGTGGTCTGATCGAGGAGCTTTCGCTGGAAGACCGCATCAACGATGAGGTGCGAGTGATTCTCGAAGCCTACTCGGACGAGATGCGCAAGACCGGTGCGCAATATGCGGAGATGTTCAAGAAGGTGAAGACGGAGCTGGCGCGCAAGTATAAGGCGGTGCTATGAGGGTTAGCCGCGACAAGCTCAACAAACTGGCCCACACCGTGGCCGACACCCTGGCGGACATCGAGGCAGTGGGGTTCATGGAGGATCGGAACACGATTCGCCAGGAGGCGCGCAAGGCATTGGAAGCGCTGCTGACACAAGAGGCAGGAATCGACACCGCGGCGCGGCTGAAGATCGCAAACCAGCGGAAGATCATCCTGGAAGGCTCGCAAGAGTGGGAGATTCTGTACCGCAAATACTACAACGAAGAAGTGCGCAAACTGGGTATTTGAGCGGCTGTGCGCGGCCGAAAACATCTTTGGCAGCAGACCTGATATTTGTTACATTAAACAAGTGGCCGCACGCGGCCGCCCCCGCATGTGGCGCTATCGTCTAGGGGTTAGGACGTGAGATTCTCAATCTTAAAACACGGGTTCGATTCCCGTTAGCGCTACCAGCTAATATCCGCTAAAGCCCG
>Ga0181535_10001969_pt1 | contig 25788 bp, 20 predicted proteins | sample PEATcosm2014_Bin_44_FD_119774 | JGI IMG/M metagenome (GOLD analysis project Ga0181535, IMG submission 119774) | Peatland microbial communities from MTU Mesocosm Facility, Houghton, MI, USA - PEATcosm2014_Bin17_30_metaG | ecosystem: Environmental > Terrestrial > Soil > Wetlands > Peat | place...
GGACGTCAACAATCCAATCTACTATGTGAACATTTACGATCCGGTGGGGAAGCAAAGAATCCACGTCGACCCGCAGAACCACAACGTCATCATCAGGCCTATTGAACGGCCGGTCCATTACGATGCCTTGGAGTATCTGACGCTTAAGGCAACGCGGCCCGGAGAACACATCAAGAACGAGAAACTCGGCACGAAAGAGTTTGCGGGCGTAAATGCGTGGGGACGACGAACCATCCACACCTTTCCGGCAGGAATCTTCGGCAACGCGCAGAGTTTTGAATCGGTCGATGAATGCTGGTTTGAGGAGCGATTGGGAGTCGACGTGCTTCGGCGGAGAAGCGACCCGCGTTCAGGCGAGCAGGTCACGGAACTCATTAACCTGACCCCTGGGGAGCCTGATCCCGCCATGTTCCAACCGCCGCCAGGGTATTCGCGAGAGGCTCCGCCCACGCGGCATTAGAAGAACAGCGTCCCGCGAAGGCGGGAGACCGTGAATAGCCGTAGGTGATGCCTACGGAAAAGGTTTTGAAACAGCTTCTGGCAGGCTGCGGAAAAACCCTTCAGGTTGTCATCCTGAGGAGCCGCAGGCGACGAAGGATCTCCGCAGTTCGTTGAAACTGCAACTGCTGGGATTCTTCGCTTCGCTCAGAATGACAGCGTTCCAGGGTTTTTCCGCAGCCTGCTAGTGTGTGGTCTTTGCCTTAGGGGTTGTTTTTCGCGATGGGCTTTGAATACCTAAGATGATCTTTTCTGCCTTGACCAGAGTGGTCGTGGCCGCCAAATCCTGTTCCTCGGAATGGTCCGCTACGTATTTGATAAACGTATCGACAAGGGTTCTCCGATAAGTCACGTGTGCCGGAACGGGATGATAGTGCGGGCCGCGGGCAGCCTCGAGTCGCTCGTCATACATTCCGTCAATGTAGGATTGACAACGGACAACCCCGGAGATTTGCTCTAACGAGAGCGAATAGGTCTTGTCATTCTCCAGCGGCTCGCCGTTGTTGACGGTCAGGGCGGTTTGGCAGTCCTTGGCAAGCTCACCCGCTGTGTAGAAAACCGGCCTGTCACCCTTTTTGAGTTGTACCTGTGATTTTGCCAGAAACGGCAGGCTGAATAGCAGAACGAGAGTTAAAGCGCGGAATCGCATTTTCATTACCCCCGGCGTGACTCGCCGGGATTATACAACCTCCCGCACCGGTTTTCCATTACACGCCCCACTTTCGAAGACTTTTGGGCCTCGCGTACCCCATAGCCCCCACTTTTATCTCGTACACCCCCCCACTTTTATCTCGTACACCCCTCGTGATTTCGATGCTGTCATTCTGTGCGGAGCGAGGAATCTCGCTCTGAGTATTTTCCACGGCGTGGGCGGGTGCACGGGTGGCTCATACGTCACGACGCGTTTTGTCGTGACGTATGAGCCGCTTTGAATCGACGGGCGGGGCGCGGATTGGTTCTCCTTCCAGTCGAGAAGGTTTTACGAAAGGGGTGCAGCGCTGCAACGTTCGACTCTGCTCGCCTCGCTGTAAATCTGGTCCAGGTAACCCTCGTAGCTGGGAACGAAGAGGAGGTCGTCGGGGTTGTTCAAAAAGTGGATTACAGCTTGAGTTGTGTCCGTAAGCTCCACCAAAGCTGGTGCAATTTGATTCACTTCTGCACGCTGATCTTGCGGCAAACTCTTTTCGATGCTTCGCAGGCGCTCAAGGATTTGATCCATGTGGTTGATTCGATCCCGCATGTGATCCAAGGCGACGGCGTCAAGGTCCGCACTTACCAGAGTGGGAGCTCGGTCGTAGGCTTGCAGTTTGTCCGCCCAATCCTGGACCTCGAAGGCATTTTCGTGGAATTCTCTAAACAGTTTGGAAGCCTTGAACGAAGGCTGTCGTCCGCTTGAGTCCGCATTCGCAGAGGCCCCTTCCTTCGCCGGCGGTGTCGCCGCAAAAGCGGCGCTCGCCAGCGACAGGGCGGCAAGAAAAGCTGCCACTTTCGCCATGCGGATTGTATTCATCGTCACACCTCCTTCCCAAATGACAAGATAACGATATCTGCTCGGCAGCGTGGCGCCCCTGGCGGCCAGCAGGCCCCGCGAAGGCCGGGCCTGCCAGCTCGTCTGGGGAAATCAGGCGCCATTGCTGGATTTCGGTGTTTCGGCGGCTGGATTGACCTTTGCGCCGGTAACGGTCTGTGCGCCCCCCGTTGCAGTCTGCGCCGCAATTCTACTCGCCTCGTTGTACATCTCGTCTGCGTACGCCGTATACGCGGGCACCCAGGTACGGTCTTCATTGTTCCTCAGAAAGTTGATTGCGAGCTGCGCCGTGTTCGTCAATTCCACCATCGCGGGCGTGATCTGGCTGATTTCTGCCTGCTCATTTCGAGGCAAAGCACTTTCGATAGATTGCAGCCGGTAGAGCGTTTGGTCCATTTGGTTGATCTCATACCGCATGTCCTCTAAGACACTAGCATCAGCTCGCCAACCGATCAGCAAACCTTCGCGATTGTACACTTCGAGTTGATCCGCCGAATCTCGAACCTGCTGAGCATCTTCGTGGAGCTGACTGAGCATTTCGGGTGCGTCTTTGGGTGCTAGCGGCGGGGCCGCGAAAGCTGCAGACGCTAACGCAAGAGTGGCAATAAAACCTGCCAACTTCGTCACTGGACTTAACCTCATACTCAAAATCTCCTTTAGTTGGAACGACATAGCGGCTTCGAGTTGGATCGTCGCTTAATTCGTTCCACAGGTTGTACGATGCAGGAGAGGGCTGCCGGGTTGGACATATTGTCACTCACTCCTCCCAGTGGCATCTTCTACGAATCGGCGCTTTACTACGCGCCAGAAAAATGGTGTCGCGGGCGCCTACGTGCCGATGGTCGTTATCGGCATGCAGGCGCCCTTTGGGGTCGTCGGAGAATACACGCCAGGATTCGCATGCCGCGGGCCTTAATGGTGGCCCTGCGGCACATCGAGGACCCCCAATGGGCGCATACATCGCGACAACAGGCGTCTCAGTCGGGGAGAATACCCATAGCCCACGTTTTCCCCCATGGCGGTGAGCGTTTTTGATAGGCTTTGAACTCCCTGAGAACTCGCCGGTCGGGTCGCACGGCAGGAGGTCGATTTTATGCAGGCTTGGTTCGGGTTCTACGCGGTGGTCGGGGGCGCCGCGGCCACGTTCATGGGACTTTTGTTCGTTGCTGTCTCGATCAATGCCGCGGCCATTCTGCATGAGGCACACGGTCACCCGCGGCGTTTGGCTGAACAGGCGTTTCAGAACTACGTCGCCGTCCTGCTGGTTTCTCTGCTCGCTCTCTTCCCCTCGCTGTCGCAACTGGAATTCGGCCTTGTGACGCTCCTGGTTACAGCGGCGTCGGGCCTGTCGGTGCTGGTGCGCCTTTGCCTGACACTCAGCCGACCGCACGACACCACTTCACGCATGCAATTGCTGCGTCGTCAGACCTTATCCCTACTCGGTTTCGGCATGCTGATCTTCGCCGCCGTGCGGATGGCGCCAATCTGGGCGATTATCGCAACCTGCTTGCAGCTTCGACGATCCTTCTGTTACTCGCCGCAACCCGGGCTTCCTGGGCGTTGTTATTGGGGATCGCCAGCGTGAAGCTTGCTGAGCCGAGCGGTTAAGGGCACACGATGGCCGCCCGGTCCAGGTCTGCGCCCAGAATGACCGGGCTGCGCTTCTGCTTCCCGACTTCTCGCCCCCTGGACTCCTCGCCGCCTTGCCTGATCGACATTTCGATCCTCTTCACATTTTTTCACATTTTCCACTTGACAAACTCCGGGGCTTGTGATAGCCTACAATGATGCTTGTTTTGCGGACACATTGTCGTAGGCGAGAGCCAGTAAGACGCGCGACGCGAGGGATGGTGGGAAGGTCCTGGCACTCGGGGAAGAGGGAGCTGAAAATAAAATAAAAATGATACGATCAAAGCCAGTATGTCATTGAAAACACATAAGCCCATTCGAAACGAAGCTAAGAAGTAATTGAAAACAAAGCGATTATACGTTAACGAAGGGAGAGAAGCTGAGAAGTACATGAAAACAAATGACATAGTTTCCTAAAGTGAAGCAGATTATGCGCGTGTTGCGCGCTAAGTAGTGCAATTTGGACCCAAATGGAGCAAAAAACAGCGCATTTTGCGAGAACGAAGTAAGGCTCAGGGGGCGGCTACACCGGCCCTGCAACCCCCCGTCGAAACGCAGCCAGGTGGACTGCTGCACGTCGTTCTCGGAGGGATCACCGCTACCGGCTCCGATTCAGACACTCGGCGAGTCAGAGCGGCGGATTCCCGCTTTCGCGGGAATGACGACCTTCAGGGTATGCCTTCCCCGGTGTCGCCATTCCCGCAAAAGCGGGAATCCACTTCGGCTGTCTGAATCGCAGACGTTACTCGTCCGTTTCTTGACTTGCGCTGACCGGGTACCTAGAATTGAAATTCTGTGACCATGACCGGAAGGCTGACTGTATGTCGCTACGCATTCACAACACCTTGAGCGGGCAACTGGAAGAGTTCAAGCCCCTGCACGACAATCAAGTGGGCATGTATACGTGTGGGCCTACGGTATACGATTTCGCCCACATCGGGAACTACCGGACTTTCGTCTTCCAGGACATCCTGCGGCGCTGGTTGAAGTACCGGGGATACGAGCTCCGCCACGTCATGAACTTGACGGACGTGGACGACAACACCATCCGCAAATCCAAGGCCGCCGGCCTGTCGTTGCGCGACTACACGGCGAAATACATCGAGGCTTTCCAAGTCGATCGCCAACTGCTCAGCCTGGAAGATCCTGAAATTGTGGTGCGCGCCACCGACTCGATCGACGACATGGTGAAGATGATTCAGGTGCTCATGGAGAAAGGCTACGCCTACGCGAGCGAGGGATCGATTTACTTCCGTGTGGCGGCTTTCCCACACTATGGCCAGTTGACCAAGATCGACCTGACGGGAATACGTGACGGGGCGCGGATTGATTCGGATAAGTACGACAAGAACAATGCCCGCGACTTTGCGCTCTGGAAAGCGCCCAAGGAGGGCGAGCCGTTTTGGGAAACGCCCATCGGGCCCGGCCGCCCCGGCTGGCACATCGAGTGCTCCGTGATGTCGATGAAGTACCTGGGCGAGACTTTTGACATTCACTCCGGGGGCGTCGATCTGATCTTCCCGCACCACGAGAATGAGATCGCGCAGAGTGAGGCGGCCACGGGCAAACCCTTTGTGCGCTACTGGCTGCACGCCGAACATCTGATCGTGAACGGCGAGAAGATGTCGAAGTCGCTGGGGAACTTTTACACGCTGCGAGACCTGTTAACTCAAGGCCACAAACCTTCGGCCGTACGGTATTTGCTGGCGGCCGTCCCCTACCTCCGGCATTTGAACTTCACTTTTGACGGCCTGCACCAGGCGCAGCAGTCCATCGAAAGACTGAGGAATTTCCGGCTGCGGCTCACTCAGGAGTCTTTCTCTCCGGGTGAGAATACAGCATTGCAAGATCGTGCCCACGCTGCCCGCCAGGCGTTTGAAGATGCCATGGACGATAATCTCAACACCGCCGAAGCCCTCGGCGCGATTTTCGCCATGGTGCGGGACGGCAACACCGCCATGGATCGCGGCGAGTTTCGCGAGGGAGATCGTGCCGCCTTCCTGGACACGCTGGAACGCTGGGACCGGATTTTCGCTGTCCTCGAAGATAACGACAGCGCCAAGCTGCGGCAATTCGGCTTGGGAGCAGAGGCTACCGCGGTTGCCGGGATCCGGGCAACCGCAACGTCGCCCACCGGCGCTGAAACCGCGATCGCCGGCAATGGCCACGGAAGCTCCGCCATGCCGGGACTGCTGAGCGACGAAGCGATCGGCCAGGCGATTGCCGAACGCGAGGAGATGCGCCGCAAGGGCAATTACGCTCGCGCCGACGAGATTCGCCAGAATCTTCAGAGGGCCGGTGTTATACTCGAAGACAGCAAGGCAGGAACTCGCTGGAAACGGAAGTAGGCATGTTGGTGACTATGCTTAACCGACCCCTCACCCGTCCCGCTCCGGCTGATGAAAGCGCCGGCAACGGGACACCCTCTCCCCAAGGGAGAGGGCATAGTATTCAAACTCGCGGCATTCACTCTCATCACAGCCTTCGGCTCAGGCTTCCCCATTCTGCCCGTCCCAACCTGTTTGGCGGAGACTAATACCTCCTGACATAATATACCATATATAAACACATAGCGAGCAGAAGCCCGCCGGCCCCGCGGCCAAGCGCTGGGCAGCCCTGCAAGATTCGCCAAGGAGGATTCATATGGAGAGCAAAGTCCCTTCGATCAAGACAGAGCTTCCCGGTCCGGAGGCCCGCAAAATCCTGGCTCTTGACCAGGAATTCGTCTCGCCCTCCTACACGCGGGACTACCCGCTGGTCGCCAGGCGGGGGCTGGGCGCGAGCGTTGAAGATGTGGATGGAAATGTATTTCTGGATTTCGCCGCGGGCATCGCGGTGGTGTCGACAGGCCACTGCCACCCGGAGGTTGTGCGCGCCATTCAGAGCCAGGCGGAAACGTTGATTCACATGTCGGGCACAGATTTCTACTACCCCTTGCTGGCTCAACTGGCGCAGAAGCTGGCGGAGATTACTCCCGGCAAATTCCCCAAGCGGGTGGTGTTCGGGAATTCCGGCGCCGAGGCCATTGAAGCCGCGATCAAAATGGCGCGTTACCACACCCGGCGCAACCGCTTGATTGCATTCCTGGGTTGTTTCCACGGCCGGACTTTGGGAGCGCTCTCCCTCACCGCGAGCAAGGCCGTCCAGCGGCGCGGTTTCGGCCCCTTGTTGTCCGGAGTGACGCACCTTCCCTACCCCAATCCCTATCTCTGTTCGGCAGGCCACAGCGCTCAGGAATGTGAATGCGACTGTACAGATTTCATCGAAAGACAGCTCTTCAGAACCGCCGTGCCTGCGGATGAGGTCGCGGCGATTATCGTCGAACCCATCCAGGGAGAAGGAGGGTACATCGTGCCTCCGGCGGGATTCCTGGGAAGGCTGCGGCAGATCGCCGATCGCCACGGGATTCTTCTGATCTTCGACGAGGTCCAGTGCGGAATGGGCCGCACCGGCAAGATGTTCGCCTGTGAACACTCCGGCGTTGTGCCGGACATCCTCGTCACCGCCAAGGGGATTGCTTCAGGGCTGCCGCTCGGCGTGGCGGTGGCGCGAGCGGACGTGATGAATTGGGGCCCAGGTGCGCATGCTTCCACTTTCGGGGGAAACCCCGTGGCCTGCGCGGCCGCGATGGAGACTATACGGCTGCTGCAAGAAAAGTATGTTGCCAATGCTGCGCACATGGGAGAATACATTCTCGGCCGGTTGGGTGATTGGCCGGGCCGGCATCCGGCGGTCGGGCAGGTGCGAGGCCGCGGCCTGATGATCGGGATTGAGTTGGTCAAGAGCCGGCAAACCTGCGAGCCCAACCCGGAGGCGCGCAACAAGGTGATCGAGGAAGCGTTCCAGAAGGGCTTGCTCATTCTGGGCTGCGGGGAAAGCACGCTGCGCCTGATGCCGCCCTTGATCATCGAGCAGGAACACGCGGATACGGCGCTGGAGATCCTCGAGCATTGCCTTTCTGAGGTCGAGCAGTGAGCTGAAGGCGGAAACTGTCATTCTGAGGCCTCGTTCGATGGGCCGAAGAATCTCCGCAGTTTCAGGGGGTCGTCCCAAACGGCGCCGGTGTTGTTATAATGAGCCTGTTAGCCCGATTGATGTATCGCGCGTTGGTTTGGAAAGAGCGTCAACGTTCCTCCCGGGTAGCTTCCCTTCAATCGCCACCGGGAGGCGAATCGGAGAATCTGGACCTTGGCGCCCGCGGCGAAACTCTGGCCTATTGGTATCTGCGCCAAGCAGGATATACTGTAGTAGCGCGAAATTGGCGCGCCCGTTCGGGAGGTGGGGAACTCGACCTGGTGGGGTGGGAAGGGCCCACCCTGGCCTTTGTGGAAGTTAAGACAAGAACTTCCCAGGTTGCAGGCCCACCTGAAGAAGCGGTCACTCCGAACAAACAGAAGCGGGTCATCATAGGAGCCAAACAGTACTTGCAGCAGCTCAGGCGGGAGCCCTTGAGTTGCCGGTTTGATGTCGTGAGCGTCTCGCTGCACCCGGCGAAGGGCCTGCAGGTCAAGCTGATTAAGGACGCTTTCAAAGCTTGAATCAGCGCCTCTCGAACGAGTGCAGCCTTCAATAAGGAGTCTAACTTTGCCCGAACTAAGAAAAGACCCCATCACCGGGCGATGGGTGATCATTGCAACCGGCCGAGCCACTCGGCCAACGGATTTCGTCCGGGATAAAGTCCAGATCCGCGGCTCAGGCTTTTGCCCATTCTGTTACGGCAACGAAAGCAAGACGCCGCCGGAGATTCATGCCTACCGCAGTGACGGCAGCGCCCGCAACGCGCCTGGCTGGACGGTGCGCATTGTACCCAACAAATTCCCCGCTCTGGGCATCGAGGGAACGCTCAACCGGCAGGGTGAAGGTCTTTACGACAAGATGAATGGAATCGGTGCGCATGAGGTCATTATTGAAACGCCGCAGCACAATCTTACTTTGGCCACCATGCCGACCTCCCGCGTCGAGGATGTGCTCTGGGCCTACCGGGACCGCATACTGGACCTCGAGAAAGACAAGCGCTTCAAATACATCCTGATCTTCAAGAACCATGGAGAGGCTGCCGGCGCTTCTCTCGAGCATACCCACTCCCAACTTATCGCGCTGCCGGTGGTGCCGAAGCGCGTGCGCGAGGAGGTGGATGGGGCACGGGAGCACTACAATTTCAAAGAGCGCTGCATTTTTTGCGACATTCTACGCCAGGAGAAAGAAAAGAGTGTGCGCCTGATCACGGAGAATGATGCCTTCGTTGTGATCGCGCCGTTTGCTCCTCGTTTCCCGTTCGAGATTTGGATTATCCCCAAGACGCACCAGTGCGCCTTCGAGCAATCCCATAAAGCGGAGTTCGAGCAGCTCGCCCCAATCTTGCAGGATATGCTCTCGCGTCTCGATCGAGTGCTGGAATTCCCTGCTTACAATTACATCATCCACACCGCACCGATTGGGGAAGCCGCAGAGGATTATTACCACTGGCATCTTGAAATCATGCCCAAATTGACGAAGGTCGCCGGATTTGAATGGGGCACGGGCTTCTATATCAATCCCACCTCGCCCGAGGAGTCCGCAAAATTCCTTCGCGAAGCCGCCCGGCCAGTGGAAGCTCCCACCTCTGCGCACCAGGGGAGTGGCTAGTGGCGAGTGATTAGTGGCTAGTCGCACGTCGTCAAAGTGCAGTGGCTTAGTGGTGGTTAGCGCCAATCTGAGTTGTCCGTCACTAGCCACTCGCCACTAACCACTGTTTGCTTGACTTCGCCGATCTCCGCTTTCTATAATCTCGTGAGGAGCAAGCTAGGTGATCGAGCGGGAATAACTCAGTGGTAGAGTGCGACCTTGCCAAGGTCGAAGTCGCGGGTTCGAATCCCGTTTCCCGCTCCAAAGTTCAGTGACGAGTGATAAGTGGCAAGTGACGAGCAAGAAATCCCTTGTCCACCTGCTCGTCACTTGTCACTCATCACTCGTCACTGTTTTTCGGCGCGGTACCCAAGTGGCAAGGGAGAGGTCTGCAAAACCTTTATGCGTGAGTTCGATTCTCACCCGCGCCTCCACTTATTCTGATCCCATCATCTCCAAGAGACCCTTCACAATTCCCTTCTCCGCACAGCCGGGCTTGAGGTGGGAGGCCGTGTTTTCATAGCTGATCGGCTCGAACGCGTCGTCGCTGGGGATATAGCCGCTGGACCCGTTGGCGTGGGTAACCATGATGGTGGCGTTGAAGGGCGAGTCTTTCTTCAAATGCAGAAAGATGCGCGTGAAGACTTCGCCCGATACGCCCGCCAAGGCCACGCTGTTCAGCTTTACCAGGCTGAGTCGAATATTCACAGGGTCTGTATCCTCAAAGGTGTACTCGGTGCGCGGCGTAGGTCCCGGCGCCACACGGCGCCCGGGACAGTCAATGGTTCGTTGAGAGGCTTCGATTCGAGCCTGCGACGACATCGTCGTAATGCTGTTCGCTACGCGTACGGACTCTTCTCCGAGAATTCTTCCCAAACCGTCAACCATAGTGAAATCTTCGCCGCGATCCTCCGTGATGGGGTTCTGATCTCCGGCCGCGCCGCTCGTCCAGACGGCGACAGGACCTTCGCCGCCAACCTTCTCCTCCGCTCCAGCCTCCAACTCCCATCCCGCGTCGCTGCGTGTCGGGATCTTGCCCTGGTAATACTGCTCAACGTAGCGTGACGTCGCCCCGGCCAGATCTCCTGTTATGGCCAGATTGTCAGGCCCCATAACCACCGCGTGTACAGGGTAGTTTATGAAGAACGCGATGGGCCTGCCGGCCATGTCCGTGAATTTGAGGACCGCAACCGTCTTGTCGGAAGGCCCGTCGGGATTGTAGCCGAGCCACCACCACCCATTCTTAGGAAAGTATTCGCGGCGATTGATGTTCACGTAGGCCTTGCCGGTCCCGAATCCGAACTGCGCCGGCTGGAGACTCGCCTTGGCCTGGCGCACGGCCTCGAACGCGTCATTCTCCAGTTTGGACGTGTAGGCAATTGTTGCGGCAGGCGGGGGAGTTCTTCCATACATACTTGCCGGCGAAGGCGCGCTGTGGTCATGAACCGCTGCAAGCAAAAGGTGATCAGCCGGGATGGCCAGTTCTTTCGCAATTCGCTGCGAAAGCTCTTCCCAGACATGATTGGGCACTCCGATCAGCTCCCAAGCCACCAGGGCGGCCTGCGTCGAGCCGTCACTTAGCACGATGGCGCGCACATAAATATGGTCATGAATTCGCTGGAAGCCCTGTGTGCGGCCCCCATATCCGGACATCGGGAGCGCGGCGTCAGAGGCCGGGGTGATATCTACACGCGCCGCCCCTGCCTGAAGGGCTCCGCGTGGCGCGCCGAATGACGTCAAGGAAGAAGCCACTAGCAAAAGTGCCAGACAAACATGAATGCAAAAGCGTCGTGGGTTACCCATCATGATCTCCTTCAGGCGGTTTTCCGACCCCAAAGGGTATCACACTATTTGCGCAACAGGCGCGTTGGGCAACCCTGGCAGGCATCCGAGGCCAGCCCCAAGGCCCGCCCCCAACGGCAGCGAAAACAACAGTGAAAATCTCCCCTTGACTATTGACAGGAGAGCATTTCATAATTACCTGTCGATAGTTGAGGGGAGAAAATGAAGTCGTCAGTCTTCAGTTGTCAGTTCTCAGTCAACGACCTGTCGAATATGCGCAGCGCCTTTGCCCGCCCTTCGTATGGAACTCTTGAACACTGAGGACAGGCGGATGATATCGGGTGACTGATAACTGAGAACTTAACATGCACTGGTTTCACAAACTGCCGCTTCGGTTCCGATCTCTGTTCAGGCGGGGATCTGTCGAGCAGGAACTCAACGACGAAATCCGTTTCCACTTGGAGCGAATGATCGAGGCGAAGGTCGCAACTGGAATGCCCGCCGTGGAAGCCCGCTATGCGGCGCTGCGCGAGTTGGGCGGAGTGGAACAGATCAAAGAGGAGTGTCGCGACATGCGCCGAGTGAGCTACCTCGAGAACTTCCTGCAGGACGTGCGTTACGGCTTGCGCCAACTACGCCGCAATCCGGGTTTTGCTGCGGTGGCGCTGCTTTCTCTTGCGCTCGGCATTGGCGCTAACACGGCGATCTTCCAACTTCTGGATGCCGTCCGCTTGCGCCTGCTCCCGGTGGAAAGCCCGCAGCAACTCGCCGAAGTGCGTCTAGCCAATTTACGCGGCCGCATGGGAAGTTTTTTCAACTGGCACGCCATGCTCACCTATGCCATTTGGGAACAAATCCTGGCAAATCACGAGCCCTTTTCCGGCGTTGCGGCCTGGGCGCCTGACGACCTCAACCTTGCCCCGCGCGGTGAGGTCCACCTCGTGCGCGGCATCTGGGTGAGCGGCGATATCTTCAACGTGCTGGGCGTGCGGCCGTTCCTGGGACGAGTATTTACCACTGCCGACGATCAACGCGGCTGCGGCGCCGGTCCGGGCGCAGTGGTGAGTTACTCGTTCTGGCAACGCGAGTTGGGCGGCGAGGTATCCGCCATCGGCAAAACGTTGACGATTGATTATCATCCCGTCGAAGTCCTGGGGGTAACGCCGGCAGATTTCTTCGGCCTCGATGTCGGCCACACCTTCGATTTGGCCCTTCCCATCTGCTCGCAGCCGGTTCTAGGGGGCGAGGACAACTACCTCGACACGAAATATGATTGGTGGCTCACGGTCATCGGCCGCCTGCAACCTGGTTGGACTCTCGAGAGCGCAACGGCGTATCTAGGCTCGATTTCGCCGGGAATCTTTGAGGCCACGCTGCCGTCCGCCTACGATGCTGAGCACGCCAAGAGGTATCTCGCTCTCAAGTTGGCGGCATACCCGGCGGGAAGCGGCATCTCCTCTCTGCGTGAAAGCGCGTCGGATCCTCTGGGGCTGCTCCTCGCGATCACCGGCCTGGTGCTTCTGATCGCTTGCGCCAACCTGGCCAACCTCATGCTTGCGCGCGCCAGCGCGCGTGAACGGGAGATTGCCGTGCGGCTGGCGTTGGGCGCCGTCCGCCGCAGGCTTATCCGGCAATTGCTCGCCGAAAGCCTTCTGCTGACTGTGGCCGGCGCGGGCGCGGGATTGCTGCTGGCCCGCACGCTCGCCCGCTTTCTTGCCTCGTTCCTAAGCACCGGCTCCAATGAGGTGTTCTTGAATCTGAATCCTGATTGGCGCGTGTTTGCCTTTACGGCCGGCGTGGCGAGTGTGGCCACGGTTTTGTTTGGGTTAATGCCTGCCTTGCGCGCTACGCGCATCGCCCCCGGTGAAGCGATGAAGGCAGGAGGCCGTGGGCTTACGGCAGACCGGCAGCGGTTCGGCCTTCGCCGCGTGCTGGTGATCTCGCAAGTCGCTTTCTCGCTGGCCTTGATTGTCGTCGCGCTTCTTTTCACCCGCAGCCTGCGCAACCTGCTCACCTTGGATCTGGGATTTCAACGCACCGGCATTCTGGTCACCAATCTCGATTTCACCCAGCTCCATCTGGCGGCTCGCCACCTGACTTTCAAGCAAGAACTACTTGAGCGGATTCGTTCCACGCCAGGAGTGGAATCCGCCGCGGACGCAGCCATTGTCCCTATCAGCGGAAGCTCGTCGAATCGCACCGTGTGGATGGAAGGCTCGGATCCATCACAAGCCAAGAGCCCCTGGTTTGACTGGGTAAGCCCGGGGTTCTTCAAAACGATGGGAACACCGCTGCTCGCCGGGCGTGACTTCAATGATTTTGATACTCCCAAGTCCACCAAGGTCGCGATTGTGAATGAGGCCTTTGTTCGGCAATTCTCCACAGGGGCGAATCCGCTCGGCAAAAGGATATGGCAAAAGGCAGAGCTTGGACAGCCGCAAGTTGCGTACGAAATCGTTGGATTGGTGAGGAACACGAAGTATCGAGATCTTCGCGAGGACTACCCGCCCTTGATCTACGTCCCAATCTCCCAACTCGATGACTGCCGTGGCGATTGCGTGGATTCGGACACGATCCTGATTCGTTCCAGCACCCCCTTGGCCGGCCTCACTCCACGTGTCAAGCAGACCATCGCACAGGTGAACCCGGATATCTCGATCCTATTCAAATCGTTGCAGGGCATGATTCATGACGAGCTAGTCGGAGAGCGCCTGATGGCAACGCTTTCGGGCCTCTTCGGCGTACTGGCTGCCCTGCTGGCCACGGTCGGCCTCTATGGCGTGATGTCCTACATGGTGGCCCGGCGAACGAATGAGATTGGAATTCGCATGACGTTAGGCGCTGGACGGGGCGAGATCACACGCATGATCCTTCGCGAAGCGGGAGTGCTGCTGAGTGTTGGGCTTGGTGTTGGCCTGGTGCTGGCGCTCGCCGGGGCCCGAGCGGTAGGTTCCGTGCTCTTTGGCCTTAAACCCTATGATCCCTTGACGCTCGTTGCGGCCACCGCATTGCTCGCTGTGGTCGCCGCGGCAGCAAGCTACCTGCCCGCTCTCCGCGCTACGAAGGTCGATCCCATGGTGGCGCTAAGGCATGAATGACCGCAGTGCGACTCCCGGGGACCCATCGCGAGGATAGTCATCTATGGAAGGACGGGGGCTTAATCTCACGGCCGCGGAATTCCAGGATTTCAGCGTCCAATCCGACCTTGGTAAACAGAGACGCGATTGCGCTCCCCAAGCCATCTTCGGTGGCATGTTTCTCCCTGACGGCATTCCGCAGAATGTCTCGTACTTCTTCCTCCATGCTCCGCTGATGCCGCTTGGCACGGCGCTGCAACCGCGACTTAACTTCAGCCTCGATCTTTCGAACGATGATTTGCGCTATCATTCCGTCCCGCTGATATAGTGCTAGCAAGTATCCGAACTTTCAATGCACGCGTGTTGGTCAACTGAATTCCCCATTCCAGCCGCTACCAATTCAACCTCAGCGAGAACTGGATTTGGCGGGAATTCTCTGCGGAACTAATGTTCCCAAAATTCGAAGTTCCGTAGGTCAGCCCGGGCCGGTCGAAGTTAGGGTGGTTGGTCAGATTGAAGAAATCGGATCGAAACACTATCCCAAACCGCTCATTCCATCGCATCTGCCGTTCGAGGCTCGCATCCCATGACGCCAGGCCGGGGCTGGTAACGACATTGCGGCCTTCATTTCCGGGGATGCTAAAAGCTCCGAGGCTGTCGTTGTAAATGGGGGGAGGCATGAAGGCGTTGGTATTAAACCAGCGTGTGGGGGTTCGCTGGCCTGCCGGCAAATTGGGGTCGGCGACCAGGTCAGGCCGGTCAGTGCCGTTCGAGTCGGTACCGCTCAACGCGGTGGCCAGCAGGGCTGTTAGAGGTTGGCCGGATTGCAGGGTGAGAATGTTCGACAGGTCCCAATGGCCGAGCACACGCGCTCCTGTCCCGCCACGCAGCCACTGGCGGCCCGGGCCGAAAGGCAGTTGCCAATTGCTCGAGAAAACGAGGCGCTGCCGCACGTCGAAATCGGAAAGCCCCCGCTCGGCCTTCAGATCATAGACGTTCTGAGCCTGATTGGTGCCGTTGAGTCCGGAAGCCGTGTCGATTGACTTGCCGAAGGTGTAACCACCCACAAACGAGAGTCCGTGCGAGAATCGCCGCTCCAGGCGCGCGATCAAGGCGTTGTAGTTCGAGTTAACATCCGTGGCGCGGATAAACTGATTCGAGCCGGGCTGCGGGTGGTAGCCCCTCCGCTCGTCCGGGAGGTTCGGGACGCCCTGGTTCTGCAACGAGCGGCGGGGAAGTTTGTGCCCGTCGGAGCCGGCAACGCTGATCGAGAGAACTGTATTGGGCGCAATTTGGTGATCGGCGGACAAGCTCCATTCGTAGACGTACCCGTTGCGAAGGTTGGGTGGCGAAGAAATGGCGGTGGGCTCAGAATTACCAAGCGTGTAGGCAAGCGGATAAGTGAGGATGGGCGGAGCAAATGACTGCCCACACGCACCAGCACCGTAGAAGCGGCAGGTGTCGAGGCCGAAAAGGAATTCGGTGATGGGGGCGCTTAGGCGCGTTTCGGAAGCATAGTCGAGCTCGCCAAGGGAATTGAAGACGCCGAATCCGCCGCGCAAGGAAGTAGTGTGCCGTTGGCTGAGATCGTAAGCAAAACCAAAACGTGGAGCCCAGCCCGCCCAATCTGGACGGATCAGCGAGGGTGGCAGGCCGGCTTGCTGGGAAGTGATGAAGGATAGACCATAGAGCTTCTGAAGACTTTGAATCAGCGGCCCTGCGATCAAGGCCGCTGCCTGCTGCCTGTCGTTCCGCACAATGAAGCGCGTCGCGTCACTCGGGTCAAGAATCGAGGCGCGTCCGTCGGCATTGGTGGGAGGCGAATAAAACTCCTCGCGCAGGCCGTAGGTGAAAGTCAAGCGGCGGGTCGCGTGGAATTCGTCGGAAAAGTAAGCGCCGAAGTAGTCCACGCGGTCGTTTCCACCGGAGTTTCCCGCCTGAGCGTAAGAGAGGAAGGGGCGGCCCAGCAGAAAGTCCGAGAAGGCTGTGCCGGAAACCGAGCTTGCGCCGTCGCTGAAGGAGAAGACACCCTGCCCAAAGTCCTCGACCAGATAGAAGAGGCGATAGCGCCGCACGTCGGCGCCGAACTTCCAGGTGTGGCGACCGCTGACCCACGCCACATTATCTGTGAACTGGAAAGTGTTGTCCTTTCGGATTTGGGGTTGGAAGATGTCGCTGTCGCCCATGTCCGCGTAGCCGGGAACGTCGATGGCTGGAATGCCGTCGTTGGTGGACCCTGGCGCGCGGGTGATTCCCAGCGATTCAAGAAACCCGCTGTGAATGTTCTGGGCTTCCTTGGTCCCGAAATAGTAGGCGTAGCCGAACCGGAAGTCGTTGATGAGCGTGGGCCGAAAAACCGACGTGAGTCCGAGCGCGAGGTTTCTTCCCGTGTCATCGTGGTTGGTGCCGAAACCGGGTGTGGCGGAGGGGTTATTTGCGAAGGAGTCCGGCACAAACGGAAACAGCTGTCCCTGATTGAACAAGAGAAATCGCGCGAAGAGCTGGTGCTTCGGAGTCAGTTCTTCGTCAACCCGAGCCATGGCCTGGTCCGCCGTAACGCTATGGAGCCCCACGTTGATGTCGTTGTTCTGGCCGGGCGGTGCCGCGGTATTATTCGGCAAGGGAATACGATCGAGAATAGCGCGGGACACCGGATCGACTCGCGAGGGCGGAATCAAGTTGCCGAGAAACGGCTGGCCTGATGCGGGGTCGATAATTGCAGGAAAGGGACTGCCCGTTTCAGGATTAATACCGCTGAAATCCCCCGTGCGGAGGGCGGAGGTCGGCAGCAAGGTGGTGTTGGTAACGCTCTGGCGAATGCGCAAGCCTTCGTAATTCGCAAAGAAGAATGTCCGGTTGTGGCGGATCGGCCCGCCCAAGCTCGCGCCAAACTGATTCTGGTGATAAGGAGGAATGGGAAGCGCGGGGTCGTCGAAAAAGTTCTTTGCATCGAGCGCGCTATTCCGCACGAACTCGTACGCCGTGCCTGAAAGGCGATTGCTGCCCGGGCGAGATGCAATGTTGACTTGTGCGCCCGAAGTAATGCCCTGGTCGGTCCCGTAAGAATCCTCGACGACCCGGAACTCTCGGATCGCATCGATGGAGGGATTCACCGTCAGGCTGTAAGCAAAAGGCTCCATCAAGGTGACACCGTCGAGCGAGAAATTGTTGCGCTCGGAACGCTGCCCATCTACGGAAAAACCCAGACCCATCGCCGGAGTGTTGAACTGCTGCGTCGAGCCATTCGGATAGGGAGGAGTTGCGCCTGCGGCCAGTAACGCGAGCTGTGAGAACTCCCGGCCATTCAAAGGGAGAAGCGCCACCCGCCGATTCTCAATTTCGTCCCCGATAGCAGGAGAAGCCGCTTCGACCAGCGGCGGCCGCGCATCGACTTGGACTTCGGTTTTCGCGGGGGCAATTTCCAGGTGAATGTCCACGCGCTCGGCCTCTCCGACCTGGAGGACCAATCCGCGGACGAATCTGGGAACAAAACCCTTCTTGGCTATTTTCAATTCGTAGCTTCCTACAGGCAAGAGGGGAAAGCTGTAAAAGCCGTTCGCGTCCGTCTGGGCTCCCCGGACCTGGCCTGTGGCGGGATTGCGAAGCTCGAGCGAGGCCGCCGGAATCGCCGCTCCGCTCTGGTCGAGCACCATTCCTTCCAGGTGACTGTTCCAGGTTTGTGCGCGGAGATTGGTAGCTGGTGTGACAGCAAAGAGTACCAGAGCCGCCACGAGGAGGCCGGCGAACGCGGTCACAGGCGCTCTGAAGTCCGGCAGCTTGCTGCCGCTTTCCTCGCGCGAGCTTGCTCGCGCTTCACCGCCTCGAGTACCGCATTCCTGCGTACGGCCAGCAAGCTGGCATGACCGAAAGCGGCAGCAAGCTGCCGCACTCCAAAGCGCTGCCTTCTCTGCGGCCTCTGTGGGGAGTCTTTTCAGGGTTTGGTTCCGCATCCAAGTTTCCGGTTGGGGCGAAAAGGAGGGGACAGGGGTGGGCCCCTGAAGACGTGCTCGCGCGACCCACCTCGGAAGGTGGGTACACACTCACGCCTCAGGTCACAACCGTCCTGACCTTCTCCCATCCGGACTGTACCGTCGGCCCCGGAGTTTCACCGGATCCTGGGGATTGCAGGCCTTCCACGCTCGGCCCGGGAATTCTCCCGGGCGCCTTGCGCTGACTTGAGCGCTTCGGACCACCCCTCGCGGGCTTTACCGCCGATTGGGAATTGGGAAGGAGCGCAATCGATCTCTTCCCTCACCCTGCCCCGAAGGTCGGGTTCTTTCATCGACATCTTAGCATTTCTGCGGCAGGTATTACAAGACATACAATCTCAGTTGTAAGGCCGGCTCGCGAACCGCCCCTTCATGGCTTATAATGGCCGTTTGTCTTGTTGAGCATTCAGTGGTACCTCTGGAGACGAATGGCTGATCCAAAGAATCAGAGTACTCGTCGTCGCGGTGAACCGTGGGCCGCAGGGTCGGTGCTGGGCTACGCCTCAGCCAACATTTTCGACCGGCTTGGCGTGGTTCATGCCGATCCGCTGATCGGGCCCTTTCTCCGCGGCGTGCCTAGCTTGTTCTTAGGCATCTTCCTGGTCTGGAGGAACCACACCCTGGACCAAATCAAGCCTGCATCCCCCCGCTATATCGGCCGCCGAGCGATTTTGTGTTTCATCTGGGCCGGCATTGTCTCTACGCTAGGCTTGTTTCTCTTTTACTATGCCATCCGCCTGGGCGGCGTGACCGTAACCATTCCGGTGCAGGATACCTACGTCATTTGGGGGACGCTCATCGCCTGGCGTTTCCTGCAAGAACGTATTCCTCGCTACGCGCTGGTGGGTGTGTTCCTGATTTTTGGCGGATTGGCAACGCTTTCCTGGGGGCAGTCCAGGGGGCATCCAACATCGCCACTCTGGTATTGGGCAATCCCCCTGGCTTTCTGCACGGCCCTCAGTTACGGGATCTCCGGGGTCTTATGGCGCGACGGCCAACTCCGAGGCGCGCATCAATCGACCGCGATCTTCTTGCAGTTCGCCACCAGTGTGCTGGTTGGATTGGTTGGATGGGCTGCCCTGGCTCGCGGGCCGGCGTTGCTCGGCGTCAGCTGGCATTCGATCCTGGCCCTCCTTGCCAGCGGGGTCCTTTCCGGCATCTTCGCTGTCTACTGCTTGTTTACGGCTTTCCGCCTGATGGCCGTGGCGCGCGTCTCTGCTTTCTCCGCGCTCACGCCGCTGGTGGCCACGCTTTTGGCCCACTTCTTCCTCCACGAATATTTGAGTGGGCTAGTGTTTGGGGGTGTCGTCCTGGTATCCATCGGGGTCCTGCTCACTCAAGTCTTCCGGCCCGCCGAGGAAAAGCAAGCCTCGTGAGTTGTGACCGAACGACAAGGTTTCCCTCTGTCATCCTGAGCCCTTCGCTTGTCATTCTGAGCGAAGCGAAGAATCTGCATTGGGCCGCCTCAACGCTGCACTGCAGATCCTTCGCTTCGCTCAGGATGACAGCGCCCCAACGGACGACTGACAACTGACCACTGACGACTTTCCTACAGCGCCGGCCAGAGCTGTTCCCAGATCTTGAACTCGTGGTGAAAGCCGGTCTCCTCCGCTCGTGTAAGCTTACGTCCCGAGGCCACGTCAAGGGTGAGCTGAAAGATCCTGCGGCCTACTTCTGCGATCGTCTCCTGGCGTTCCAGGACCGTTCCGGCGTTGATATCCAAATCCTCGTAGGTTCGGGCGAGTTGGGGATTGGAGCCGATCTTCATGACGGGCCCGAGAGCGCAGCCGATACCCGTCCCGCGGCCTGTCGTGAACAGGCACACCTGCGCGCCGCTCAGGAAAAGCGCGGGTGTGCAGAGGTGGTCGTATCCCGGGGTATAGAGAACGTAGAGACCCTTGCGATCGCCGAGCCACTCTCCATAATCGACGAGGTCCTCCACGATCGAAGTTCCGCCCTTGGCCTTCACTCCACTTGATTTCAGGTAGATATTGTAGAGTCCGCCCTTGATGTTGCCGGGCGAGGGATTATCGCGAAAATCCTCGCCGAACTTCTTGACATAAGCCTCGTAGCGCTTCAGGGCCCCCATTAACTTCTTCCCCACGGCGCGCGTGCGTGCACGGCGCACCAGGTCCACCATGGCGGCGCCCTGGAGTTCAGGAATCTCAGGAAGAAAGACCGCAGCCCCGGCCCGCACGAACATATCGGAAGCAACTCCCACGGCGGGGTTGGCGGTCACTCCTGACCAACGATCCGAACCGCCGCATTCCGTTCCCACGATGAGTTCGGAGATGGGCGCTGGTTGACGCCTAAATCCATTGGCGTAGTGAAGCAGTTTCTCGACGACTTCGAGGCCCCGCTCGACCGTCTTGCGGCTGCCTCCCAGGTGCTGGATGGTCAGATTCACCACGCGCTGGTTGTAATCCGGCACCGCATTCTGAAACACCGGGACCGAGCATTCCACGCAGGTCTTCCCACAGCCGAGGTCAACATAAACCGCCGCACCGAGATTCGGGTGGCGCAGCGTGTTCACCAGCCACTGGTTCAGCATCGCCACCGCGTGCCCATCCGGCATGCCGCAGCCGGACTCGTGGACGATGGGAACCACGCCGTCAACGTTGGGAAACTTCTCACGCGTGTAGATTTCTCCCATCGCGCGCCGGGCGATCTCTTTCACCTCCGTCGAAGAACACATTCCGGAAGTCACTACTCCGATCAGGTTGCGGATGCCCACGCCTCCATCAGGACGCCGGTAGCCCTCGAACGTCAGACGCGACAGGTCAGAGTCGAGGGGAGTGGGGCGGGGGTTATCGCGATATTGCACCCGCAGGCGGGGCAGCCGTCGCTGGATGTTCGTCTCGTTGACCGGGTTGCCGGGCTTAAGTGAAACGGACGCCAAGCCGATGGGATCGCCCAGTGAGATAAAGGCTGACCCTTCCGGAATATCCTTGATGGCGAAGCTCTGACCGCGCAGGGCCCGCGCCGATACGGTGAGCAATCGCTCGCCGTGCTTCAGTTCGGTCCCTGCCTCGATGAACTCCGCCGTCACCACGGCGACGTTGTCTTTTCCGGGCTTTATGACAATTGCTACGTCCTCGAGTGTTACCGGTTCCATCGACTTTCCTCTCGAATTGGCTTATCTTGGTTTCGAAAACGAGTTCGTTTTGAGTTCGTTTTGTGGCTCAAGTCCGGGCAAGGTCCTTTGTTTCCAATAAATCTTCGAGTTCGTTCCCACTGTTTTTGAAGTCACACCACCCCCAACCCCTCCTCATCCGAGGAGGGGAGCATGGAAATTCCCCTCCTTGGATAAGGAGGGGCTCAGGGGTGGTTGATATTCGTGCCGATCCTTTGTTTTCAAAAACATTCTGGCTTTGTTCCGTCGAATTCACGTCGAGAAGTCGAGAGTTGAGAGTCGAGGAGTGACAAGCTGTCGGCATCCCACCGCTTGACTTCCTGGTTTGGCTTCACGACTCCTCAACTCCTCAACTTCTCGACTTCTCAACTGCTCGACTGTTTGTTTTCATAGACATTCCCGGTTCGTTCGTCGATTTATCGATATCAGAGGGAGCGCGGACTTCCAGAGAATGTAGAAGCTCCCGATAGTAGCCTAACCTCGAGGGGGGCGGCATTGTCAAGCATTGTGCAGGGAAGGGCCTCGTGCGGAGTGTGGCCGGTCGGAATCTCCCTTGAACCGTCTTCGACAGATCCTACCCCACCGCCAGTTCCACCACCTTAGGCGCCCGCACTCTCGAGCCCACGAAAGCGTAGTAGGTGATGAATACGTAACAGACCAGAACCACCGTCATGGCCAACGCCATGCTGTGGGTCATTTGAAAGAGCAACCCCATGATGGGCGTGGCCACCGCTCCGCCGATAATGGCCATAATGATCATGGACCCTCCCAGCTTGGTATTGGGCCCGAGTTCTTTGATGCCCAGGGCGAATATAGTGGGGAACATCAGCGACATAAAGAAGCTGGTCAGGAACAACGCCCAGACTCCCACCCAACCGGGAAACAGTATCCCCAGGCCCACCAGCGTTATGTTGACGCACCCGTAAATCCCCATCAGCCGGCTGGGCTGAAAGAATTTCATCAGGTAAGTGGACGAGAACCTGCCCGCGCCAAACGCCACGAGGCTTCCAGTCAGGAAGTAACCAGCCACTTTCTCGGGCTGGTGGGTGTAATCCTGCATGTACTGAATGAAGTAACTCCAGGTTCCCACCTGCGCCCCGACATAGAAAAACTGCGCGATCACTCCCAGAACGAAGTGGCGGTGGTAGAACAGGTCTTTGAACTTACCGTGCTTGCGGCTGCTTTCGGGTTCCGCTTCATCGGCGATTTTGGGGAACTTTGTCCGGATGATGAGCAACGCCCAGATGAAAACCACCGTGCCCAGCACGAGGTACGGCGTTACAACGCGCATGGTTTCCGATGCCAGGTACGCCTCGTACGTGCCTGCTGCCTTCAAAGCGCTGACCTGCTGGGGTTTTAGCTCGACTCCTGAAAAAATGAAGATGGTTCCAACCAACACGCCGGACACTGCCCCGAGAGGATTGAAGGCTTGCGAGAGATTGAGACGCCGCTCCGAGGTTTTTGGATCGCCTAAGAGCGCAATAAAGGAATTCGCGCCGGTTTCCAGAAATGCCGCGCCGCTCGCGATCACGAACAATGCTACAAGAAAAAAACCATATTCCCGCACGTGTGCGGCCGGCCAGAACAAAAACGTTCCAGCGCTGTAAAGAAACAGGCCGGTCACGATCCCCGCTTTGTACCCGTATTTTCGCATCACCAAGGCAGCAGGCATGGAAAGCAGGAAGTATCCCATGTAGAAAGCTGATTGGATCAGGCCCGCCTTGAGGCGTGTCATTTCAAACGACTTCATGAACTGCTTGATGAGAATGTCGTTCATGTTGCTCGGGATGCCCCAGAGCAGGAACAACGCCGTCACCAGAACAAACGGCACCGTACATCCGGCCAGGAACAGGCGGGGCGCTGATTGGGGATTCGAGCTGTCGGTCGCGATCTGCATAAATGGATCTCCAAAATGAGCCCCGAAGGGGCGATATAACGCAGCCCAGGCCAACGGCCTGGGTCGTGGAAACGTCTCTTTCTCGCGGCGAGCCCTGAAGGGGCGAAATAACGTTGCGCAGATTCGCGGGCAGCCACCGGCGCTTTGCCCTCGGAATTGTTACGCCCCTTCAGGGCTTACGAATCCCATCGGTGCGGACTAGTGACCCAGGCCGATGGCCTGGGCTGTGCTAGGTCGCCCCTTCGGGGCTGAAAGCATTCGTTATTCACTCCACGAGCGCCCAGCGTGCAGCGCGGACCAGCTTTTTAGGTCCGCGGTTCGGCCCCGCGTCACTGCGAAAAGCCGCCGAGTCCCAAGTCGGCGACTCTGCTACTTCTTCAATGTCGCCTCGTGCGGAACGCGCCTCATTTCAATTTGCAGCGGCGGATCCGCGAACGAGACGGTGATGCTGCGCGAGAGCGTGTCCTCTGAAATGGTGACATCTTGGCTCGCGAAGATCCCGCCGTCGCCAAGGAAAATGAGAAGGTACCTACAGCATCTGACATCGTCAAATCCGAACGTTCCGTCCGCGTCTATTGCCGACTCCATCTGCTGCCCGTTATAGATTCCAGCCAGCTTGACAAAGCTGCGCTTGGGTACGGCCCCTTTGACGATGCGACCTTGAACGGCTGGGAAGGGGGTGCTCTCAATATCGCTGACTGGCATACCCAGAACGATCGTTGTGCGCGGCTGATGCACCCGAACGTACCGAAGCTCAGGACTGAAGTCCGTGACCCAAGCTTCCATGCGGTAGAATCCGTAAGGGATTCCCTCCGCGACGCCGTCGTGAAATCTTTTCGAAAGATCTCTCCCATCCTCCGATTCGAAACGGTGCACTTCCGGGGCGAACAGAAGAACTCCCCTCGCCTCCTCGAACGCAACCACCTCGACGCGGCTAGAAGGCGAGTTGGCATTCGACCCCGATTCCGAGGACCGGAGCGTTTGACCGGACCAACCGAAGGCGAGAATGCTTGTGAAAACCCAGATTGATGAGCGAGCAAACATCGGCGACCTCAATTTGGTGTTGACCGGGCGGCCACAAGGGCCGTGGCTGGCATAGCGAAGCACTGCGGTCTTGAGGCATTAATGCTCACAAAGACGCAGAGCTTCGCTCTGCGCCATCCCCATTATTCTAAACAATGTCGAGCTTGGCGCGAACCCCCTCACCCGTCCCGCCCCGGCTGAAGAAAGCGCCGGCTGCGGTCCACCCTCTCCCCCAAGGGGGAGAGGGCAGCGTGGCAAAGGGGCGGGATGGGCCCTAGGTTTCAATGTCCTTGGTCTCGAGGCGTCCTTCCCTCTCCAACCGCTCAAAAATGCTCGCCGTCTCCTTTATCCCTTCTTCCAGAGGCGTGCGCAAATCATCTCCCAAGTCGTGGCGCAAGGCGCTGTCGTCGAGGTCGGGCGCAATGGGCAGTTTATTGCCGCGCGCCTTGATGAGTCCCCGGGCCTCGGGCAGAAGCTCCTCCAGCGTCTGGATAAACTGGTCCACGCGCACCACGCTTCCCCGCGGAGTATAAACCTTAGCGCCTGGGAGATCGCGCTCCGCAGAGCGGATGAAAACCCGCGCCGTGTCCCGAACGTATTGCAGGTCCATGGCGCCGCCGAAGCCGATAACGTATGGACGGCGCAAAACGGCGGCCTTGATGGCTTTCGTCGGTCCGGAACTGATTCCCACGTCTCGGCCCACGCCGTAAACCGCCCAAGGCCGAATCCCCACACTCGGGATGCCGTCGTTCAGGAAGTAGACGCGCGCGTTGCCTTCGTTACACTGTTTGAAAACGCCGTAGTGTGTTCCCGGCAGCAACGGCGCGCCCTCCTGAACCGTCTCGCCGCCATAGAACTCCTCGGGACCGAAAACCGCCGCGGAACTGGCATAAACGATGCGCCGCACCAGGTCCCGTCGCCGCCGCGCCACTTCGAAGACATTGAGAGTGCCGATGACATTGACCATCGCTCCGCGCAGGGGATCGGCGGCGCATCCGGGCACCTGCAAGCCTGCCAAGTGGAGGATATGGGTAATTCCATTTTCTGAAACGGCGTGGTCCAGGTCAGGGTATTTCGTAACGTCACCCTGAATGAAGTTAATCTCTTTGAGCTGACTTTCGCCCAGGATGGAGCTAAGACGCTGGAAGCCGGGATCAATGTCAAAAATACTGAGCGGGTTACCGCTTTCCACGAGCGTCTTGGCAATCCACGCGCCGATGAAGCCCTTCGCCCCGGTAATCAGATAGCGCTTCGGCTCTGCCGAGTTGGAGGGCGACGAGTTGGTTTGGGCCATGCTCGTGAATTATAGCAGGTTGGCAGGTCGGCGGGTCGGCAGATCGGCAGGTGGGCAGTCGTATTAGCCTTGCCCGCCATCTGTCTGCCAAAACGTCGGGTTGTCATTGTCGCCTTTTTCCTGTTACCTAGCGATGGCCGCATAACATCGTGAGGGACCAACCCCCTCACCCGGCGCTGCGCGCCACCCTCTCCCCCAAGGGGGCGAGGGCATAGACTTCTTCCGACCTGCCCATCTGCCGACCTGCCCATCTACCGCTTGACATCTGGTCGCCTCCTGCCGTAATTCTCACCCTATGAAAAAAGCTCAACCCGAACCCCTAGAGGCGAGACCC
>Ga0181535_10001971_pt1 | contig 25784 bp, 25 predicted proteins | sample PEATcosm2014_Bin_44_FD_119774 | JGI IMG/M metagenome (GOLD analysis project Ga0181535, IMG submission 119774) | Peatland microbial communities from MTU Mesocosm Facility, Houghton, MI, USA - PEATcosm2014_Bin17_30_metaG | ecosystem: Environmental > Terrestrial > Soil > Wetlands > Peat | place...
CATTGTCCTTAAACCTGTACTCTTTCTGTCACGCCTTGGGAATTATTAATTCCCGATAAACTGACAGGATCTTCTGGAAAGAACGATGAGATAATACAGGGACGGGCCAAAAAAGAGGAAGGACGACGGGATGAAAAAACCCGTGTCCCGTCATCACTGACAATATTCTTTATCTTTGTATTCTTCTGCGCTCTAGTGCTTTGGCCCGTTTCCACCTTCGGCCCGGATAGCCCGGAATTCTGTATGGACTTTTTCAATTTCGGTTGTGATACTGGCAGAGAGGTGCGGGCTGCGCTTTTTGCTGACCAGGAACAACGCTCCGCCAATGATGAGATAGCCTACGAAGATGTAGATAAACCAGCTGTAGGGGGCGCCTGATGTTGCGTTCGAATAGATACTTCCCACGATGGCTGCCGCCAGCAGGATAATCGTGACCACTGCAAGGGCGATATCGGGGCGTTTGAGTTCCTTTTCCCGGAGCAGGTACAGCGGTGCAGCTATGGCGATCAGTGCATAGGCAAGGACAAACCCATAGGTCCCTATCGTGCCTACCCAGCCGTAGATGTCAAACAATCCGCCACCGTACGCGATGAGGATGAACGGAATCACGGCTGCGACGATAACCGTGGCGGTTATGGCAATATGCGGGGTCCTGTTAGTTTTGTGGACATCGCCTACGTTAGAATGGACCACGCCATGCTGTCCCATCAGGTACAGGACCCGGGACGCGGCGTTAATGCATGCCATGAAGCAAGCCCAGAAACTGATGAGTGCACCAATCGAGATCAGCGGGCCAAATATGCCAATTCCGTTTGCGTTAGCAATGTCGGTCAGTGGCGCAGCAGCATTGTTTAGTGCCGTGGAACTTCCCTGGAAACCGAAGACCTCGATGTATGAGAGAAGGATGAAGAAGACACCGACAATGGCTGTGCTCGAGATTACAGCCCGTGGGATCGTCTTTAAGGGATCCTTGGCTTCATGCCCAAGAGAGGTTGCACTCTCAAAGCCGCAGAAAGAGAAGAAAGCAAGCACAAGGCCGATTCCCCAGCTTGAAAGCGATACCCCCTGCAGGGATATCTGGGCTGGGTCGATGGTAAAGCCGTGATTGACAAGGACAACGATGGCTAGGAGAGTTATCAGAGTCATCGAGATAATTTCGAGACTGAGCATCAGCCGGGCAGAGAGCTTTATGTCCTTTACGGCGATATACCAGGCGATCGCTGCACCGATAATCCCCAGAATAATCGCCTGAATGACTGGCGGCAGGGCAATGCCGGAATAACCAATCAGCACATTTGCGTAATTGATATACCCGCAAAGTACTGCGCTCGCCGTCAGCAGGTACGCAAGCACCAAGCCCCAGCCGGTGATCACACCGGCATCGGTCCCCAGACCTTTAACGATAAAGGAGTACAGGTTCCCTGGTGTGGCAGATCGCTTTGTGAACTGGTTGACGCTTAAGGACACTAATAGGAAGACCACCAGTCCGATTGCGTATGCAAGCCAAGTCCCGTTGCCGGCAAATCCGAATACCAGCGGGATAACTAGGGCCGGTGTCGCGCTGGGCGCGATAGCGGCAATGGACTGGCCCAGTACTTCAAACGAGGACAGGTACGATCGTTTCAGTCCGTTTTGTTTGTTGTTCTCTGTAGTTGTAGTATCACTCATTACGATTCTCCATTGTTTTATGGGTGTGGACGTTCCCTCGGTTTCAGTGAGGGACAGATGTGCAGTTCTCAAGGGAAAACCCGAGAGAGCGGTGACCGGTTATCCAAATCCCTGAAGGTAATCTGGCGTGTATTTTAATAATGGCTGATAAATTCGCAATATTTGGGGAGATAATTCGAAATATGCGCATTTACAGGCAAATTTCTCCGCAGCCATGCGTTTTTTTTGTAGCCGGAAAATTTTGCCAAGTGTTGAGGACTAAGGGAATTTTTGGGAGGGATCGGACAGATTATCCGAACCGGAATTTCCCGTACTCTCTATGAGGGATTCTGGCTTCGGTAAGAGGCTCTGGCATCAACCGGGTGCCCTGTCCACCCAGCCTTTTTTTGAAACCCCGGTATGAATCGGGCTCATACCCGAGGGACCGGTAGAATGGGAGCGAATCGGTCCGTTCTCTCTCGGACACAAAAATGATGTAATTGCAATTGCGCGAGACGGCATATGCCTCTATCTCTCGCATCAACGCCGAACCGATTCCTTGCTGACGAAATTTCTGGTCAACGATTACGTCCTCGATGACCATGAATGGGCGACACTCGCCGTAGAGTTCTTCGCAGACGATCCCCATCAGGGACCCTGCGATCTCGTCGTCCGCATACGCAACCAGGAAGATGTAATCCGGATCATCTCTGAGCCGTGCAAAGGTTTCCTGCATCTTCCCAAGGGAGGATTCCTCGTTCCAGAACTGAACGTACAGCCGGGCGAGTGCGGGAAGATCCTCTTTTTTAAGTCTCCTGATTAGCATGGTTTTGCTCCTGAATCTATCGGGGTGCCCCGGACAGCAATTGGTGCAGGAGTCCGGGCACCTCCAGAGTCCACTCCTTAAGGAGAGAGCAGGTTCATAAAAAGGGATATCCGGTTACACAACCCCTTTTTCCCGCAGTGCATCGTGTAACAGGGAGTTCCCATCGCACAGATAACAATGATTTTTGGTTCCCGCAGGCACTTTGTGCTCGTGGACGATCTCAGCTGCCTGACGAGTGGTTTCAGCATACCACTCTGCAAACGGAGCACGATGCCCGCTGAGCTTCGAACCGGGATTCGGGGACCAGACAAACGGGATGATGTTTGCTCCCAGTTCTGATATTGTATTCACTCCTTCGAGGAACGTTTCTTTTGGTTCCAGGCCCATGACAAAGATCGTATAGACGTTACCTTCACCGAAAACACCCACCGCTTTTTTTATGGATTCAACAAAATCACCGTGCGATGTACTTTCCGATTTACCCGGGCAGATCGCTTCGTAGTATTTTTTGTCCCAGACCTCCATGGCAAAAGAGAGTGAACCAACCCCGGTTTCAAAATATTTGTCAATCGCATCTCCTTTTGCCGGGGAGGGAAGAAGTGTACCAGGCACAGTATCAAACCCGGTATATTCCCGGATGGATTCAAAGATCTCAGAGACGATAGTTATCTCCCGTTTCGGGTTGATGCATCCTCCCGTAATATTCACGTGGTTCACATCCCCCTCCGCCCATGCAGCCTTTGTGACTTCCCCTATTTCACCCGCATCTTTTCTCCTTACGACTGAGTCGTAGACGTTCGAAGTAGAAACGAGATTGCAGAACCCACATTGTTTGTTTTTGGCAAAGTGAGAACAGTAGTTCTGGTAACAGAAGAAAAGATCATCTTTACCGCCAATCTGGCCGATCTTTATCATTTCGTTGCCTTTCGCGGTCTTCTCATCATAATAACGAGGTCGCCTGAGCCAGCTTACTTCACAGATTGCATGGTCATTATAATACAGCTGCGGCTTGTCATCTATGGACGCCACATGGTATGGAGACTTTGTGTTCAAACGGAACTGGACTACTGTACCATCAGGAAGACAAAAGTCATCGGGAAGTTTTTGCTTGATGTGATTTTCAAAATCCCAGCCGAAGAGCCCGTGATTCTGCTCTTTGTAACGGGTTCCGACCTCAGATACACTCTCATGGTCAGACCATATCCCCTCTGTCAGGAGCGCAGCTTTCAATAACAGGTAATCTACCATCGCCTAATCCTCGAGTATTAAAAATTCTTTAATTGCCGGGCATAATATCATGGGATTTGGGCAACTCTTGCCAAGAGTTTCTGGTTTTGCGCATGCTCCGCTAAACATCAATTGTTTAGGTCCCTTAATCCCTGTAATCAGTACATTAAAGAGAGATACAAACAGGAATGCACAGTTCGTGGTATGGAAACCATGCACTCAGTAAATAGGGATCTAACCCCTGTTGTCTTCCTTAAAGTGGCCCGGTAAATTTTGTTATAATGTCTTCCATAAGCGTTATACCCCCACGGTATCCGGCATAAGAGTGATCGATAATCATCCGATCGTTTATCGGGAATGAGACACTCAGGTGCAGCGCATCGTTGAACTCGTTGGTAATGTACTTCTCAAGCGAGCTTGCGAGCAGAACTAAAAAACTCCTGCCCTTCAGCAGCTGCCGGATCTTGTGAGTGTCCGACTCAAAGAAAATCTCGGGTTTAATTACGCAGTCGATGTTATCCGAAAGCTCACGCAGGATCTCCGGGCGCTTTTCTTCCGGAGGATTATCCGTGATAATGGTAATATCCGGCAGGTAACCAACCTCGTTTGCGATATATTTCGTGACCCCGATGGCCGTAGCGCTGTCGGCGACCACGGCGGTGTAGGAATGAGGCATCCCGATAATCAATGCATCTCCGAAATACTCCACGTTGCGGTATGCCTTGCGTTCTTCAGCTGCGACAACATCCTTTACTTTTTTCTCCGGGATGCCAAGTTTTTCAGCCACTATGCCCAGTAGGGCTGTTGTCTGCTTGGGTCCGACGGGCACGCTCGGGAAGGCGATATACGGCGTCCCGAACGTTTCCTCAAGCCTTTGGACTATGCTGTGGCCAAGCCACGGATTTAGAACGAGGTTTAACTCGGCAGCAGGGATCCGTTTTAATTTTTCCGGGCCGGAAAATTCGGTGAAAATTATATTCGCCTCGACACCGATCTTAGCAAAAGTGTTTTTCAGTATCTCCAGATCCCCTTTCCAGAACACATGCTGAAACGGTACGACACCGAAAATGTTGATGGTGCGCTTCTTCTTTTTCAGCGGCACCAGGTACTGGTCGATCACGGCATTAAAAAATAATTCATAACCGTGATACGTATTCCCGGAAAACCCCGCCGCGTTCACGTAAATGATCGGTATCTTATTCTTCGTGTCCGCTTTAAATTCCCTCACCACTGATTCTACATCGTCCCCTATAAGCGCTGGTACGCAGCCGGTTATTACCACGAACAAGCTGCCGTCCATCAGTTCGGTTGTAGATTTGATGAGTTTTCGCAGCCGGTCCTCTCCACCAAAGATAACATGCTGCTCAACAAGGGAAGTACAGGGTGTGCCGGTGCCGCCCTGCACTCCTGGTGCACATTCTCCTGCAGTGTAGAACTGGCCGAAGAGCTGAGCAACTCCGCAGCCACCCCCAGAATGAAGTATTGGAACTGCTCCATAAACGCCCAGCGTCGATGCATAGGCGCCTGCAAGGGAACACGAGTATCTCGGTGCCTCTTGTATGTCGCCAATATCGTCACCTAGTGATTTATTTTCCACGCCCGTTTCCGCCATTTTTCTCCTCCTTCAGGCTGTATCTTTTTCAAGGTAGTAGAGCGGGTCGGGCTGCTTGAAGTACCAATCCTTGTACCCGTATTCGGTCTTTTCCAGCATCGTTTTTTGCCAGGAGATACTTTTCATTCCCTGGAGCAGGAAGCTGCCATAGGCCACTGCTCCTGCATATGCGGTCTGCTGACTCCACTTGAGATTATCGCACCTCACTGCATGGGTACGAGTAGCACCTTTGTTTCGCTTGTAGGCACTCCCTTGGAACGGGCAGGTAAGAGTGATATCCGGGTTTAACATCCTGGTGATATGAGCCTGTTCTGCAGCTTGGAAGGTATTGATCAGTATGTTGAACTCCCCGACTTGTTCAACGACTTTTTCCAAGTCTTCTAGGATCAGGTTATCATAATCCTGGGACAGGGCTGCTGACGATTTAATGCCTAGTTCGTCGAAGTACGGCAGTTGTGACAGTAACCGCCCCTGGCCGAGAGCACCAAGCATCTCGATTTTCTTCCCGCTGCCCTTGAAGTTTTCGAATTCTTTTCGGATAACATCCATACGGGGACCCCATTTCTTGTGTTCCTCTTCAATTACCATCTCGGCTTCCCGTTCTTTTCCCGTGTACTCCGCGATCTTCCGGAGCCACGCGTCCGTATTCTGAAAACCTACCGGAGACGGGTACATGAAGTAGGGTACCCCGTATTCCTGCTCCAAGCCCCGGGAGATGTAGTCAGTATAGGAAGCGCAGAGTGGTGCCGTCACAGCTGCTTCGGAAAGCTCTTCCAGTTGCTGTACACTGGCGAACTCCGGAACAAAATTTGGCCGTAATCCCATTCTTTTTAAAATATTGGTCATCTCCACGCGGTCCTGCCAGGTGTAAGAGAGCATGCTTGCTATGTTGACTAAGTCATCCTGTTTCTTTTCAGGCTTTTTAACCAGGTATTTTAACACCCCATGCCAGAAAGCATCGTATCCTGTTTGTACCAGCCTCGAACGGATACCTTCGCAGTGGATCGGCACGATCTTTGCTTTGATGTGAGGCTGCATAGTGTTGACAGCGCCCTCAAGGTCCTCTCCGATAATGCCGGATGCACAGGAGGTGAGCACAAAGATTGCCCGGGGCTTATAACGCTCTTCGGCCACTTTTATGGCTTTCCTGAGTTTTTCGCCGGCACCATACACGATGTCTTTCTCGGAAATTCCCGTTGTCAGCCAGTGGAGGTCAAAGACAGGCCTGCCATCTGCTGCGGGTATATTCCGGAATAGTTCCCTATACCCAAGAGCTGACGCCGAGCAGCCTACTGGCGCATGAAAAATGAGCACTGCGTCCCGTATTGTGCTGATACGAATGGCGAGGTAAAAATTGAGGGCACATCCTGCAGATTGCTGGAATTTTCGCTCGCTCATTTTGAGATTACCGGACTTCGCATCTTTAATCAGCTGGGTGACCGGGCCATAGTAAACGTTAATACCGTTGGCCCTTTGCTCCCGGTTGGGACAGGTCCTCTCTTCCAGGTTCAGTTTTTCATCACAGATGTGGACGTCATCATTTGAGTGCATATTATTCCCCCTTTTTTTGCTTAAGCCGTCGAAATTATTCAGGCGCCTTTGGCCAGAATGCGGTATATTTCAGCCTACTCAGATGTGTGATTATCCTGTTTTTAATGAGAGGAAGTGATAAATACCCAATGAAAAAAGCAAGAATGGGTCAATATCTTCGTTTAATGAGAAAATATCGGCAATATTTGTTACCTTGAAACCAATAATTGCGTACTAGGGCCTGTCAGCGTGATAAAGGATGAACACCTTTTTTCTTTTCAGTGAAGCAATTCTTCGTATTATAGAATGGAATCTGTTGAATTTATGGTGAGGAATCACTATTTCGTCTCGTTAAAGTATCTCATCCACTACATATGGAACAGATTTCCTCATGATGCTTCACCCGCAATTTCCCTGAAGTGATCCTTGTAAAAAACAATTTCAGAAAATATCCTCGATAATCATAAATTCGGGTATTTTGGGCTATATTTGCCGAAATCTTCAGTTATTATTGTCTATACTTAGAAAAATAATTCAAACTATGAAGACCTATGCAATATGTGTTATCTTCGGGATTCTGGCTTTAGGTATCTTTACTGCCGGATGCATATCCCCCCCTCCCGCAGTTGTGATCACCACTCCCCAGGATAATGCGACGATCACTGGAAGCGATGTTACCCTCAATATTCAGATCAGTAATTTCGCGATAACCTATGGATCCGATATGGGTGGTATGCAGACCGAACAGAATCAGGCTGGTACCGGGCATGTCCATTGGTATATTGATGTGCCGGTGCCGACAACCCCGGGAGAGATGGCTGTGACCGCTAATGGTACATGGCAGATGCAGGATGGCACCAGTTACACTTGGCACAATGTCCTTCCGGGTACTCACACGTTTTCCGTTGAACTTGTGAACAAGGATATGACACCACTTTCACCCCCGGTCTACCAAACTATCACTGTTATTACTGTTCCAGGTTCTCCTGTCCCAGTGAACACTCAGATGGTAACAATAAACGGTAGTTCAAGTGGAACTATGAGCAATGGTCCTGGGAGTGGCATGAACATGACTGACGGCAATTCACCGGGTGCAACGCCCTCAAAATAAATTTTTCTTGATAAACACCAAACTTTTAAATAAAATTCATCTATTGTTGCGTTAATTGAATGTAACGAAAATGATATTGTCGTGCCCCATCTATTTTGTCCAATTAAATACCCTGAAAATATAACAAATCTCATTAGTTTTGCTTTTTCAGCAACACACGGATCTCATTGAGATCATTGTGTCCGGTCTCAATCTGGATGCCGAGAAACTCCATCTCGACTCCGATCCATGGTGGCAGATGTTCGCAGAGAATTTCAAGCTCAGTAAAATTCCCTCTCCGAAGGAACTGCTGAAGTACCTGTTTGCTGCTTACTCCGGAACGTTTCCTTTGGATCTCAGTGATTGACACAGTAAATTTACCGGGCACAGTTTCGAAAGGGATAGGTATGACAGCATCAACTGCAACAGAGGGAGGGATTACCTCCTGTTCCTCTTTTATTTCCAGACAGACCGAATCGAGAAATTCCTCCGGTATGCCAGTAATCTCCCACACGTGACAGCGGACTTTCTCAAGTTCAAAGGAGATGGCCCCCCTTGCGGACTGTGCAACAAAAGTCCGGCATTCTCCTAAAAATGCAACAAGCTCCGCCACATTCCGGCGCAATCCGGGCAGCCCGTTTACGTGTTCAAGCGAGAAGGGGAATATCCTTTCGCGCTGCCATATCGCATCGATCCGTCGGAAGATTACAACTGTCCCCGGACCGGTTAAGGAAACAGTCCGGCCATCTTCACCTACAATAACCGCAATCTCATAAATACACATGATCTCCTCTTATAATTCTCAAGATCTATCTCCTGCGCTCAAATTCTGTTAAAAAAAGATCCTTTTGAGGGGCAGAGGGAAATCTTTCCTCTGGCCTCACAGTGGCCCGGCAAACTTACTCATGAAGTCTTCAGATAGGGTGAGTCCTCCTTTATATCCAGCATAAGTGTGCTCAAGGATGAGCCTATCGAACGACGGAAATGCAACGGTAAGGGGGATCGCCCCGAATTCGGAAAGGGCAATTGGTGATTCCAAGGAACTCGCAAACAGGAACAGGGAATTCCGGTTTTTAAGGTTCTCACGAATCCTGTAGGAATCCACCTCGAAAACAATCTCAGGTTTTACCGGGGTCTCAAGTGTCTCAAGAAGTTCCTTTTGGATGAGGTCGCGTTTATCTTCCGGTGGATCGTCGGTGACCTGTACTATCTCCGGAAGATACCCGAGTTCGTTTGCGAGGAACTTCGTGATACTGATTGCCGTACTACTGTCTGCTACGACAGAAAAGTACGCATGGGGCCGGACAAGGGTAAGAATATCTCCCAGATACTCGTTAAACCGGTATGCCCTCTGCTCTCTTTCCGTAATGATTTTTTCGATAGTTTTTGAGGAAACCTTCAGTTTCTTCCCCACAACGCGGAGGAATTCTGATGTCTGCTTGGGACCGATTGGGACACCTGGAAATGCGATAAACGGGGTTTTGAACTTCTCCTTAAGTTTCTCTGCTGTCCCATGCCCTACCCACGGAGAGAGCACTATATTGTATTCTGCAGCTGGAATGCTTTTGAGGGCTTCAAGCGAATCGAACCGGGTGAATATGATATTTGGTTTCAGGCCGATTGATTCAAGGAGTTCCCGGATAACGTCCAGATCTCCTTTCCAGAACAAGTGCTGGTAAGGTACTATACCAAATATATTGACCTGCCATTTCACCTTAGTCTGGGGTGTAAGGAACTGGTCGATAAGAGACTCAAAGAACGCCTCGTACCCTTGGTAAGAATTCCCCGAGAATCCCGCGGCTTTTACCGAGATGATTGGAACCTTTTCCCGGAATTCCTTGACAACGGATTCAATGTCGTCTCCTATAAGTGAAGGAATACATCCCGATATAATTGCAAAAAACTGCCCGTTCATGAGTTCGATACTTGATTCTACCAGGTTCCGGAGTTTTTTCTCCCCTCCGAAAATAACGTGCTCCTCAATAAGGGATGAACAGGGGGTGGAGGTTCCGCCGACAGGTCCTCCGGCATTCTGCCCGCCCCCATAAAACTGGCCGAAAAGTTGGCCTATCCCGCAGCCTGCTCCTGAATGAAGGATCGGTACCGTCCCATAGAGACCTACTGCGGTTGAGTAAGCTCCCGCAAGGGCACAGGAGTACCGTGGAGCTTCCAAAGCATCTGATGCCGGAAACTCAGCCACTGATGGTGCTGCTTTTGCTTGTACTGCTTTTGTCATGGTTTTAGCCCTCTTTCACCAGATAGTGGAGGGGATCTGGCTGCCGGTACCACCAGTCCTTGTAAGAGTTCTCAGTCTTTTCGAGCATTGTCCGCTGGAATGCATTGCTTTTAAGCGACTGAAGCAGGAAGTTCCCGAATGCGATCGCCCCTGCATATCCGCTTTGCCTGCTCCAGGGATCCGGATCGCCCCGGAGTGCGTGAATTCTGGTCATCCCTTTCTCCCGCTTAAACGCACCCCCTTGGAATGGGCAGGTGAGAGCAATATCCGGGTCGAGTTTTCTTGTTATGTGGGACTGTTCAGCGGCTTGGAACGTGTTGACCAGGATATCAAAATCACCTACATTTTTGATCAGGTTTTCGAGATCACCGAGGATCAGGTTATCAAAATCTTGGCACATTGCAGCGGAAGATTTGAGCCCCAATTCATCGAAGTACGGGAGTTGGGCAAGAAGTCGTCCCTGACCAAGGGCTCCAAGGACCTCTACTTTCTTACCGTCGCCTTTTACTTTTGCAAATTCATCTTGGATCGCTTTAAGTTTCGGAATCCAGACTTTATGTTCATCTTCGATGAGCTTCTCAATTTCTTTCGATTTTCCTGTATATTTTCCAATCTCCCGTAGCCATGCGTCCGTATTAGCAATACCCATTGGAGATGGGTACAGGAAGTATGGGACGCCGTATTCTTGCTCAAGTCCCCGGGAAAGGTAATCGGTGTAGGTTGGGCAAAGGGGAGCTGTTACCGCCGCTTCACTGAGCTGCTCCAACTGCTCCACTGTTGCAAACTCCGGGACGAAATTAACACGGAGCCCGACTTTTTCAAGTAATCTTTTTATCTCCAGCCGGTCCTGCCAGGTATACGAAAGCATACTTGCCACATTGACGAGATCCTTCTGCTTCTTTGTTGGTTTCCTGACAAGGTATTTCAGGACACCGTGCCAGAATGAATCGTATCCTGTCTGCACCAGCCGGGATCTCGAGCCTTCGCAGTGAACCGGCACTATTTTGGCTTTTATTTTTGGCTGTACTTCCGCAACCACACCTTCAATATCTTCTCCAATGATCCCGGAAGTGCAAGACGTCATTATGAATATGGCCTTAGGGTTATAGCGACGTTGTGCCTCAAATACGGCATTTTTCAACTTCTCTGTTGCACCATAGACAACATCGTTTTCCCGAAGATTGGTTGTCATCCAGTGGAGGTCGTATTCCGCGGGTCGCCCAAGTTCGACAGGGACACCCCGGTACAACTCCCGGTACCCAAGGGCTGATGATGAGCAACCGACCGGAGCATGGTAAATGACTGCTGCATCGCGAATGGTGCCCACGCGTACCGTAAGGTAGAAGTTGAGCACACAGCCTGACGTCTGCTGAAATTTACGTTCCTGTCGTTTAAGGGCCCCATCCTTTGCCTCCTGCACAAGATCACTTGCTTTGCCATACCAGACATTGATCCCGTTCGCACGCTGTTCCCGGTTTGGGCATGTCGCTTCGTCAAGATTGATCTTGGAATCAATAATATGCGGTATATTTTTTTCTGTCATTTTAGACTCCATTTGCTTTTGTCGTTCTCCCTTTTGCGGCACTAGTATCGAAAACAGCGATGGAATTTCCAATACCTTGTGTCCTTACTATGGTTACTTGATTCGCCATGTCGATCTCTCATTTTTATTCTGACAGAAAAGGTGAAATACACGGGGCAATCAGCAAAATTTGGCGGATATTTACGAAAACCCGGTAAAATGTGGCAAGATTTGGGCAGAATATACGGGATTTTCACTTATGCTTTAAAAATTAAGGTTCAGGATTTGAAAAGTTTGGATATCAGAGGTTAGAAATTTCTCTAGTGATCTTCAAAATCCCCCCGGTTATCCGATACGGTTAATTATAAGGGTGTACCCTCTTGCATAATTTGCTCGTATTTTGAGGGCAATACGGTCAATTTTGCCTTTTTTTTAGGGTATATATCCAATACAGGGTGAATTAAAACAGAAAAACGCTGGTGGTCAGAATGGTATCTGTTTGGGAAAAAAGAAATTTTACTGTTGCAGGTATTGTCAACGGAATATTCACCGTAATTACCGGCATTTATCAGATACTCGCAAAGGTCGAGATCCCAATTCCCATGGTCTAATTTATGTTTGGACTTATTGCACGTAGTATTATTCACCGGCCCGTAAGGAACGGGGCGCTCATACTGGCTTTTGCCTTCATTGCTGCAAGCCTATTCTCCGGCCACTACCTGCTCGCCGGCGCATCTGACTGCGTGAAATCAGAGATCGCAAAACTTGGGGCAGATATTATTGTGGTTCCCCAAGATTATACTGCCGACAGCGAGGCAGTGCTCCTCAGGGGAGAACCGTCTACATTCTTCTTTAATAATTCCGTGGTCCCCCAGATCATCAATGTAAGCGGTGTCGAGCAGGTTGAACCCCAGATCTTTATCGCAACTCTTACCGCGAGCTGCTGTTCCCTCCCGGTACAACTCATCGCCATTGATCCAACCCAGGATTTTACGATTACCCCGTGGCTCGAAGCGAACCAGCTGAAACCGCTGGGACAAGACGAGATCATTGTGGGGAATAAGATCGTAGCTGGTGTCGGAAGCAATCTCACCTTCTATGGTCACACTTTCAGGGTCGTGGGAAAACTCGATCCCACAGGGACCGGTCTGGATACCTCCATATTCCTCCGCACTGCTGATGCGTACACGATGGCGGACGAGTCAAAGGAAAACGCGATCAAGCCGCTTGTCCTTTCACGAGGTGTTGTTTCTGCCGTACTCGTACGAGTGAATGATGCTGCTGAGGTGACCAATGTTTCCTACCGGATCGTGGACCGGGTCCCCGGAACGAGGGTTCTTACTTCATCCGCCCTAGTCAGCACTGTCTCGGATCAACTGGCAGGGATTACACAGATCCTCGATCTATCAGCCCTTGTCGCAACGCTTATCTCTTTACCGCTTATTGCACTGATATCACTCATGGTTGTGAATGAACGCCGGCGGGAAATCGGGGTATTGCGGGCCCTAGGAGCCACGCGGACAATGATATTCCGGCTTATTATCTGGGAATCTGTAATTATTGCTGCCATCGGAGGTATTCTGGGAATTGCATCGTCTTGGATCGTCTTAATGCTGTTCCAAAGCTATATCGCAGAAGTCACCCGCATCCCTCTCTCAATGCCGGTTGTATCCTCCCTTGTGTCAATTTCCGCTATCACCTTCATTGTGACGGTGGCGGTGGGCGGTATTGCAGCGCTATACCCAGCCGTACGGAGTGCACTGATGGAACCTTATGAAGCAATAAGGAGCGGTGAGCTATGATCGAAGCTAGAGGTCTCGTGAAGAGTTACCACGACGGTGAGCGGGAAGTTCGTCCCCTTGATGGTGTGGATTTCATTTGCGAGAAAGGGGAATTTATTCTTATCGTCGGCAGGTCAGGGAGCGGTAAGACAACATTCCTGAATGTTCTTGGAGGGCTTACTCGTCCAACTACAGGGAGTGTCCATATTGTCGGGAAGGATATTCTCGCACTCTCCGATGCTGAGAGTTCTGCACTGAGGTCCCGCACTATCGGGTTTGTCTTCCAGTTCCCGGGACTGCTCTCCACGCTCTCTGCACGTGAGAATGTAGCATTGTCGGCAGAGATCGCAGGGACTTCAGCTGGTAAGAGTGTCAGTGCCGAACGTGCCCAAGATCTTCTTGTCCGTGTTGGGCTCAGGGAAAAGGTGGACAGCCCCCCCTCACATCTCTCGGGAGGAGAACTCAAGCGAACCGCTATCGCCAGGGCACTTATGAATTCTCCATCCCTTATCCTTGCCGATGAACCGACAGCAGACCTTGATGTGGATACAGAGCAGGAAGTAATGGAACTATTTCGCGAAATCAACTGTGAAGGTACGACCATCATAATGGTAACTCATAACATTGATCTCGCATCTTATGCATCCCGCGTGGTTCGCATGGAAAAAGGGAAGCTTGTTCCGGTCGGATAAGTGAAACTATTCAGGATACCAGGGAAGTCCCTTTCCCTATTTTCTCAATTATCTTTTACGTAAGGATTATGAGTTATTCTTTCTGGAGACAGATCCTGACTTTTTCAGCCGATAATGTTCCGAAAATCACAGTATTGGTGCGATTATTGCCGCATTATTCGTAAAAACGGATAAATATGCTAAATTTTGCTGATTTCCTCATATATATGCCTCGATAAAGGGAGAGTAAAGGGAGAGATCGTTATGGCAAAACAGAGAAACATTGCAATTTACGGAAAAGGTGGCATCGGAAAATCCACCACCTCGTCCAATATCAGTGCCGCGCTCTCGGAACTTGGCCTGAAAGTGATGCAGATCGGATGCGACCCTAAGAGCGATTCCACAAACACGCTCCGGGGAGGTCGGTTCATCCCGACAGTGCTGGATTCCCTGAGAAGCGGGAAACGGGTTGAGACAAGTGACATCATCCACGAGGGATTTAACGGAGTCCTCTGCGTCGAAGCTGGAGGACCTGAGCCCGGCGTCGGCTGTGCTGGTCGCGGGATCATCACCGCGATCGAGCTCCTCCGCCAGCGAAAGGTCTTCGAAGAGTTCAAACCGGATGTCGTCATTTACGATGTCCTTGGGGATGTGGTTTGCGGAGGATTCGGAATACCCATCCGGGAAGGTGTAGCCGAACAAGTCTACACGGTGAGTTCGTCTGATTTCATGGCGATTTACGCCGCAAACAATCTCTTCAAAGGTATCAAAAAGTACGCCAACAGCGGGGGAGCATTGTTCTCTGGTATTATCGCGAATTCAACCAACCTGCCGATACAACGCGAGATCATCGAGGATTTTGCCGCTTCAACAAAGACAACTATCGCGGAATATGTTCCCCGTTCGCTTACAGTGACAAAGAGCGAGCTTCAGGGTAAGACTGTGATAGAAGGGGCCCCGGAGTCAGAACAGGCAGATGTGTATCGTGTCCTCGCAAAGAAGATCCTCAGTAATCAGGATCGGTATGTTCCGGCACCACTGGATACCGACCAACTGAAGGACTGGGCCGAGAGCTGGTCTGACAAGCTGCTGGAAGTGCGGGATTCCCCATCCCACGTGAAGTGCGAACTTGAATGCATTGTCCCCGGTGCAGAGCCTATTGTTGCAAAACCGCGATCCCAGAGAATCCCTGTGGCAAAAGTGACCGCCCCGCGAAAAACTGCCAAAGCAAAAGGATGATTTTATGACTAAAGATCAGACTCCTCATCTTGTCAATGCAGAGATCCATCTCGGAGATGCAACATGCCCGAACCGCGAGGAACGGGCACATGGCATCAATGTATACTATGGAAAGGCATCCGAACTCTTGCGTGATGCAAGAAGCGGAAACCTCAAACAGGTAGACCGCAAGTTCCAACAGACTTCTGGCTGTACGCTGAACTTTTACCTCACGGTACGGGTTAACACCATCCGGGATGCTGCGATCGTCTACCACGCTCCCGTCGGTTGTTCGTGCCCGTCTCTCGGGTACCGGGAACTTTTCCAGCACATTCCGACCAGCATGGGTATGCCGGAGAATTACGATCTTCACTGGCTGACCACAAGCATGAACGAGAAGGACATGGTCTATGGTTCTACGGATAAGCTCAAAGCAACAGTTCTTGAAGCACAACGTCGGTACGATCCGAAGGCAATCTTCATTCTGACCTCCTGCGCATCGGGAATCATCGGGGAGGATATTGAAGGGGCAGTCAACGAGATCCAGCCCCAAGTTCGAGCGAGGATCGTACCGATTCACTGTGAGGGTATACGCTCGCGGCTCGTCCAGACCGGCTATGATGCGTTCTGGCATGCCGTCCTGAAGTATTTGGTTAAGAAACCGCAGAAGAAACAGAAGGATCTTGTCAACGTAGCAAGCATGCTCTCGTATACCTGGCAGGACCGGCTGGAGATCAAAAGACTCCTCGGTAAAATGGGGCTGCGGGTGAACTATGTCCCGGAATTTGCCTCTGTTGAGCAGTTCGAGCAGCTCTCGGAAGCCGCAGTAACAGCACCCTTGTGCCCGACCTACACCGATTATCTCTCACGGGGTCTCGAGCAGGAATACGGTGTACCATTCTTTATGTATCCCTCTCCGATGGGCTTTTCCGGCACCGACGGCTGGCTCCGTGAGATAGGAAAATACACCGGCAAGGAGAAAGAAGCCGAAGCGGTCATTGCAGAAGAGCACAGAAAATGGGACCCGAAATTAAAAGCAATCCAGGAAGAGTTCCTCCATATCAAGCCAAATGGCGAGAAAGTAGAAGTGCTCGGCGCACTCGGTCAGGGGCGGCTGCTTGCACAGGTGCCATATTTCGATGAACTCGGTGTCAAATCGTCGGCCGCAATGTGTCAGGACTATGACAACCTGATCATCGACGAACTGGAAAAAGTGATTCAGCAGGTTGGCGACTTCGATATCCTTGTCAATACCTTCCAGGCTGCCGAGCAGACCCATATTAACCGGATTCTCGACCCTGATATGACACTTACGTGCCCGTTCCAGGGAAGTGCCTATAAGCGTCTCAAAGGTGTCACGCGTGTCCATGCACTCCGGGGTGACCCGAATCTCTGGGCCCAGCAGAGTGCTTATGCCGGTGCAGTTGCGTACGGAAATTTCCTGCTCCAGGCATTTAAGAGCAAATCTCTCCAGCAGACAATGAAAGAGAAGACCGCGGACAACTACAAGGCATGGTACTTTGAACAGGACAACCCCCTGTACTTCAGAGACAACGATGAACCGGTGGTGTCGTGACAGAAGCAGAACCAGTACCTCAGGATATCGAGATCCGTTATCCGGAGGTTGTGGAAGCGCCACGGTGGACTTGCTCACTTGGAGGAGCGTATATCACTAGTACCGGAGTTTACGGTGTGGTACCAATCCTCCACGCCGGGGCAGGTTGTGGTATCGCGCAACTACTTGGCGTGTACTATGCTGCGGGTGAGAATGCTGCCGGTGGACAAGGCGGAACGAGCACTCCCTGCTCCTGTCTTATTGAGAAGCACGTAATCTTCGGGGGTGAGGACAAACTCCGGAAGCTAATCGATTCCACGATCCAGCTGATGGAGGGGGAGCTCTACGTAGTGATCTCCGGATGTGTTCCAGCATTGATCGGGGATGACGTTGAATCAGTTGTCAGGGAGTTCAAAGGAAAAGCAGACGTCATCTTTGTCAATACTGCCGGGTTCAAGGGCAATACATTCGATGGTTATGAGGAATTTCTCGGTGCAGTCATTGACCAGTACCTGGAACCAAGGAAGAAGAAAAAGAAGGTTGTCAACATCCTCGGCGTCGTCCCCTTCCAGCATGTCTTTTGGAAAGGTGACCTCAATATTGCGAAGAACCTTTTAGCAAAGATTGGCGTGGAGGCAAATATTATCTTCACCCAGTTCGAAGGCGTTAAAAAACTCAAGGAGATTCCAGAGGCAGAACTCAACATTGTGCTCTCTACCTGGAACGGACATAAGGCTGCCGGAAAACTCAAGGAGAAATTTGATCAGGATTACCTTACTTTCCCAAGCCCCCCAATCGGGCCAAAGCAGACCTCTGAATTCCTCCGGTCCGTGGCAAAGAAATTGAAGATTTCTAAAAAAGAGGTGGAACGGGTTATCGAAGAAGAAGAGCGGCACGTGTACCGCTTCACCGAGTACCTGACCGATGCAATCATCATCGGTCTTCCTCATCCGTACGCAGCCTTTGTCGGGGATGCAAACACCGTTATAGGCATTACAAAATACCTTGCTAATGAGGTGGGGTATCTTCCCGAAGTAGTGCAGATTACAGATGAACCCCCGGAGGAAGCCCGCGAATGGATCCGGCGCGAACTGACCGAGAACATTGAATCCGCGATCAAACCGGATATCATTTTTGAAAAGGACACATTCCGGATACGGGAGAACCTACGGAACCGGAGTTTTCAGGTCATGCTTGGCACCTCGCTTGAGAAGTGGCCTGCCGCAAAGGAGTTTGGTGTGGCCTTCTTAAGCGTGGCGTTCCCGATGTATGACCGGGTGATCGTTGATCGTAATTATGCCGGGTACCGAGGCGGGGTTGCCCTGTTGGAAGATCTCCTTGCCAAATACGTCGGCCCCCTCTAAAAAAATCCATCCTCTTTTTTGATCTATGGGTTCAGTACACCGATTACAAACAAATGAAAAATTGCCGATATTATCCAGGTTTTCGTGAAATCCTGCCAGTTTTTGCTTATTTATTAACTACCATATTGTTCCTTGCCTTAGGATGATGGAGGAGACCTACAAAACAGGGATAACCTCGACAAATTAACCGAATTAACCCAGAGACCAGGACTTGATGAACAACCACGAATATGAGGAAATCATGACGAAGATCGAATCAGTGGACGTAACAAAATCTTTCACCTCCCGGGGGAACGGAAAGAACGGATCCATGGGAATTCCTGCGGAAACACAGGCACTGGGGGGTGTAAATCTCGCTATCAGTACTGGGGAATTCCATGTGATTCTGGGACCCAGCGGATGCGGCAAATCGACGTTTCTCGATCTCGTTGCCGGGCTAACAACGCCAACTTCCGGCGAGATCCGTATCGATGGTAAGCCGGTTACCGGACCAGGTACAGATCGTGCGGTTGTCTTTCAGCAGTACGCCCTGCTTCCGTGGAGAACGGCTCTTGGCAACGTTGAGTTTGGCCTCGAAAACCTTCAACCTGATAAGAATGAACGTAAACGGATAGCCACAAACTTTCTCTCCCTTGTCGGCCTGAATGGTTTTCAGGATCACTATCCCCATGAACTGAGCGGCGGCATGAAACAGCGGGTCGCAATTGCACGCGCCCTCGCCCTTCATCCAGATATTCTTCTCATGGATGAACCGTTTGCTGCAGTGGATGCACAAACCAGGGAGATCCTCCAGCGAGACCTCCTGAGAATCGCCATGGAAACAAAAAAAACCGTCCTCTTCATCACCCATAGTATAGACGAAGCGGTTTTCCTCGCTGACCGGGTGTCGGTGATGACGGCCCGCCCGGGAAAAATCAAACAGACTGTTGAAGTATCCCTGACTCGTGCAGAGCGGCTCGATGAGGATGTAAAAGTCTCGGACTCCTATGTGAAGACCAGGCACTATCTCTGGACGCTTCTCAAGGAAGAGGTGATTCGATCCCAGGATTGCGAAAAATGCTTGGTCGAAACCTGCACGTTCGGCCACCGGGCCACCGCGGGAGGATCCAATGACCACGCTAACTGACAATCATGTGCCTTCCCGACAAGAATGGATCAGAAACGGGGTATTCTCTCTGGGAAAATTCTCTAGGAGATTTATCCACGTAACAGGTGCCATCTTTGTTTTCCTACTTATCTGGCAGCTGGCGCCCTATATCGGGTTGATCAATCCGATCATTATTCCCGTGCCCACAACGATCCTCCAGAAAATGATCCAGTTGATCCTGTCAGGGGAGCTCCTCGTGAATATCGCGGTCAGTCTGAGCCGGGTACTGATCGGGTTTTTCATTGCCCTTGCGGTTGCACTTCCTCTCGGTTTCCTGCTCGGGGGCTGGTTCAAGTCATTCGAAACGGCGGTAAATCCCTTGCTCCAGGTACTGGGCCAGGCAAACCCTTTCACGCTCTTCCCGGTATTCATCACGCTCCTTGGCATCGGAGAACTCTCCAAGATCAGTATCATCTTCTGGGTCTGCCAGTGGCCCGTCCTCTTTAACACGGTGACCGGCATCAGGAACGTCGATCCGGCGATCGTGAAAATGGCCCGATCCATGGGGATCGGAAAGTGGCAGATGTTCAAAAAGGTGCTCCTACCAGCAGCAATGCCTTCGGTTTTCACCGGGATTCGTATGAGCGCGGTTTTTGCGTTTTTCATGCTGATAGGGGCAGAGATGATCGGTGCAAGCTCCGGGCTTGGCTACATGATCCTCCAGGCACAGGCTACATTCCAGATGCCAAAGATGTGGGTCGGGATCGTAACGGTCGCCTTCCTCGGCATCCTGTTCAACTGGATACTCCTCCAAATCGAAAAGAAATTCTCCGGCTGGAAAGAAGAGCTCGTAATTTGACATTCTGGTGATTACTAATGTTTCAGAAATTACAAAACAGGAAAACAAAGATCGCAGCGATAGCTGCAGTTTCACTCATTGTTGTGCTCCTTCTCATTGTTTCAGGATGCACACAGAACAGCAACGATATGAGCAACATGAACATGAATTCTACCAACACTCCCGGTGCAGTGTCCACGATCTCTTCCGCGGTAAATTCTTCATTTTACACAATCCGGGCAAACGTGAACAAGGACTGCTCGGGGACTCCCTGGTATGTTGGTGTACAAAAAGGTTACTTTATCCATGGAGGCATCAATTTCGTGGATTCTGGTGCCCTTGACTGGTCTCTCCAACCGGCAGCGCTCGTAGCCGGGCAGACTGATGTAGTGGACGAACACCCCAACACACTCATCGACCTTTTACTTGCAGGGGCTCACGTTCATGGTGTAGCACTAAGCGGTCAGGAACCTCCATCCGGTGATATAAGTGAATATCACATGCATTGGCTGGTTCTCAACAGCAGTCCATACCAAACGATCAAAGATCTCGTGGCAAATGGTCACAAGCCAAAGATTGCTGTCGGGGCCCTTGGGATCTGTGCCGATCTGGAAAACAACGCTTGGTTCCGTGAGAATAACTTAACAAACAGCAGTTTCGAGTATGTGATAATGCCTGATCCACAGCAGGAAGCTGCTCTTCGTTCCGGACAGATTGATGTCGCCGTCCTCCATCCGCCGTTCTATACTGCGGCTGAAAAACACGGCGGTGTCAGGATCATTACGACAAGTTATGATGCCTTCGGAGCACAGGCAGGAACCACGCTTCTCGCCTTTACCGATGATTTCATCAAGAATCACCCGGATGCAGTGAGAGCGTTCATTATAGCATACAAGAATTCTGAGAGATGGTCTGACAATCACCTTACAGAATCTGGTATACTCACGGCTAATACGATAGGTCTTAGCAACGCGACCCCTCATTTCTACAGCCAATCGGGTGCAATAACGGATGACGAGATCCAACCATGGATAGACGCGATGGTTGCAGACGGAGATATTACACAGGGACAGTTCAAACCCTCGGATCTGTATACTACCGAGTTCAACGATACATGGATTAACGAAACAGCCGTCAATGGACCGGATCCGGTCGATCCGTTCCCGAGCCTGGACAGGGGGCCGTGAGATTATTTCCGGATTATCCGGACCTAAAACATTTTTTTTTCAGAATCCTCTTGAAGGAGGAATTTTGTTCTATGACACTCACTTGCAGGTAAAATTCAATGAAATGTGTACTCGAATTGATAGGCTGGAATGAGGCAAACGTTTCCGCATTGATCATTCTGTTAATAGTGTGTCTAGCGGTAATGGCGATTATTCTGGTTAGTGTCACAGTATATGAATCAGTCTCAAACCCGCCGATCGCACAGGAGACGAATCAAGTATGCTCTTTTGTGCCTGATAATAGTAGTCAGGTTCAGGATGGAATCTCCGATCCTATGGCCAATGTGACCGGCGGATAATCGTAACTACGATACAACTACAAAATACTTGTTCTTCATGACCACGTTTTTTGTTAAAATGAGCGGCACGGCATAATTCTTGCGCAGGGAGTATCTCTCCGGGTAATAAAAAAACAGCCGCCGGAACGTCATTTCCCGGTTTTTATTACAAAATAAGAAGAATAAAGGCAAAATTTGCCTTTATTTCCCTGTTTTACGTCGATTGATTTATATTTCGGACAAGTTACTTCAATAACTGACGGAAAATCCCGCCAGGTGTAATATTTCATGAAGTCAATGATCAAGGCATCCAAAACAATGATGAAAGCTTCCAAAATGGACAACAGCGATTGCTGTAACCAGTCGACGATGATGAATTGCATGGACATGCGTATGGAGAAAGCGATGTGCGATCTCCAAGCCGTTATGTCCCAGTGCGTGTCCCCGTGCATGACCTCGCACTCCATGAAACCTATGCCGATTAGCGACATCATGGCTAAGTCCATGAACAGCTGCATGTCCATGATGTACCGCTGCATGTCCCAGTGCATGATGATGGCACCCATGACCATGCCAATGAACGCGGCCATGATAAAGTCCATGAAGAGCAGCATGTCCATGATGAATGTCTGCATGATGGCAATGCCCTCAATGGACAAAGCTATGATGAAGTCCATGGAGGAATGCATGATGATGATGGACCAGTGCATGGAGGTCAAGTCCATGAACTCGTCCATGATGAAATCCATGTGTGACTGCATGATGATGATGTCAGAATGCATGGAATCCACACGCATGAACTCGTCCATGATGAAATCCATGTGCGAATGCATGATGATGATGGGCAAGTGTATGAGCCAGTGCATGGAAATGGCACCGATGGGCATGATGCAGATGATGGTTCCGATGATGAAGACCATGTGCGACTGTATGACGATGATGCCCATGTGCATGGAGTCCAAACGCATGGACGCGCCCATGATGAAGTCCATGAGCACCTGCATGATGATGATGGCCATGTGCATGGACAGCATGTGCATGAACTCAAAGTGCATGGAATCTTCGTGCACAGAATCGATGTGCATGGATTCCACCATGATGAAGCCGATGAGCGAATGCATGATGATGATGGCCAAGTGCATGGCCCAGTTCCGGGAATCCGTCTGCAAGATGGCCCCCAAGATGACAGCCGGCTGCATGGAGTCCCGGATGAAAAAGTCCATGGGCGACCTCCAGATGATGATCCCCTAAAAACGTACGCAAAGATACAGGAATATGCCGAAACGGCATAGTCGGCTTTCAGTGCCAGATACTGATCGACCGGAATGGGGGACCCTTGTGGTCCCCCCTTTTTTTAGTGACTGCAGCTGAGGGTTCTTATTTCAGGTGCGACCTTGGGATCTGTCAGGTCTTTGGGAGGGGACATATATTTTTCGAAACCTCCGGGGTTTTCATAAAATAAATTCACCACTGATGGCAGTTTGCAGATCCAAAGCTGATTGGCCTTTCGTGAATCAAATCCCGGAATTGATCCATATGAAAACTTAGAAATCAGGAAATAAAAAATCGCGGATAGGACAGTGAATGAAAGGTTCACCACTGCCTCAGGAGATTGGAGGAACGTGCCTGTTGACACATAGGACGCATCATGCAGCGACCACCTCTTCCTGCGGCTTGGTGTTCAGGCCGTACAGGCTCTGCCTCGCATCGATGAAATAATAATGTTCAATCAGGAACTTTTCATCTTTGAGCCTGTTCAATGCATACCGCACAGTTCGGGACGGCAGGGCGGTCTCACGGATGAGATCTTTCTGCGTCAGCTGACCGTTTGTTTCCAGTACTTTATACACGAGCTTTGCCGATGGTGGCAGATGCCCGATCCGTGCGAATGATCCTTCATTCGCGCCTAGGTTGTGGTCGACAAAAACGATCACTCATAGTGTATTACCATACATAAGTAAGAAATCACAATTGTTAAGTCTTTCGCTTCAAGACCATTTATGCTGCCCATTAAAAAATTCATTTTCTAAAGGTCAAATATCAAAAAATTGAAGGTATATTACCTTTTTAAGACATTATTTGCCATATTTTCTCCTAGATTTATACTCTATCTCTTATGCATGTTAATCATAATTTATTGCCCCCCCATTAATTGCGCGCATTTTTTTGTTCATGGCCCCTTGCTGGGAATTGTACTTACAGCATCAAATGATGCCAATGGATGTTTCCTAAAAAAAAGTGTATGCCCGGATCTATCGGATTAAATGGCTTCCTTGGATAGGACAATCAATTTTTTTACAGGGTTAATGGGGAAATGTATACTGGTTTTCCTTGTGTGAACACCGACTGGGGTCACTGCAGTAACATTGATGACAATAAACGGTTGCCCTGTCAACGAAAAGTCGCTGGAATAACCGGTTCCTGCGTGTATATCTCCGGGAAATCGACCGTAATGACACAATTACTGTTTGGCAGATCTGACATATGAACCTCCACCATTGAGCAAAAAACCCCGCGTTGCATAGGAATCCGAATATAGCGGCAAATCTCTCTTTTAAAAAGATTAAATCCCTTTCTTTCGGAACAGGAAGATTGCACAGCACAGTGCAAGCACTCATAAGACCGGTTCTGCATTGAGCCCGAGTATATGGTTTGTTTTTTTCAACCCTTTTCTACATCATCCGGTTATAAAAATGAGTTCATAAATCGATCCCGGATCTGCTCTGGTGACAGGGGAATATTGGGTGCATCACTATTACCGGGACGGATACGGGCGTGTATGAATAACGGACCTTTACCCGCTTTGGAAGCCAGTGCGGCCCCAAGCTCCCACGGCTCGTGCACCGTTATTGAGTGAATAAATCCAGCCCCCAATGCCATAAGTGCAAGATCTACGGTGTCCTGCCCGGGCCGGGGCTGGTTGCCGGTGCTCCCAAAGACACCGTTATCAAGAGCCACCAGGATAAGGTTGTTGGGTGCTGTCGAGCCTATCACCGGGAGGATTGCAGAACCAAGAAGGCTGCCATCACCATCGATGACAATCACGTTTTTGTCCGGTCTCGCTGCTGCGATGCCAAGACCGATCGCGGATGCCTGCGTGTAGCTGCCCAGCATGTAAAAGTTCTCATGCCTGTCCCGGACAAGGAAAAGCTCTTTTGATGGAACGCCGATGTTTGCGACCAGAACTTCATTGGTTACGGACTCCATGACGACCCGGATTGCCTCGAGCCGGGTCATAACGGGTGTCCGCCAGCTTCGTTCATAGCAGACGGAAAATGGTTGAGGACGTACCGGCAGGCTTTGGACACTGCATCCGGTTTCTTCAAGACACTCCGGTCGGAAAAGAATCACTTGAGGAGTCCGGTTTTGATAAGCGGCAGTGATCGCTTCACCAATTTCATGGGGTGCATCGGGGCCGGATATTATTGTGCATGCAATCCCCGCTGCCGAAAGGATTGCCGGTAACTGGCGGTTGAATGGAATCTGTGCTAGGATTTTTTCCCCTGCGCACCCCCGCCAGCTCGCAAGAACCGGAAGTGGCAGACCGAAGGTTACCGTGAGGGAAAGAATCGCATTCAGCATGTTTCCAAGGCCGGAGCTCTGGATGGCAATCGCTGGATGGGCACCGGCAAGGTATGCACCGGCAGATATACCCACGCCGTCTTCTTCCCGGGTCAGGCCAATATGACGGAAGTTTTGAGGTAACTTGAAAAAAAGCCCTTTTGCCCGGTCGCAGGGTACGGAGCAGACAAGATCAATTCCCTGTCTTTTAAGTTCGCCAATTATTTGATTTTCATCCATAATGCACAATCCAGTTCTTGAGTTTTGCCCTGATATTGTCACAGGATTCTTGTGCTGTCACTATAGCAGACGTTTCAATGGGAAACAGGGTGAAATCTTCCTGTATCCTCTTATACCCCCCACCGGTGATATTGAGGAGAATACTATCACCCGGGCTGACGGTGCCAGTCTCTACTGCCCGGATAAGCGCAGCTGTGGCAACAGCAGCTGCCGGGTCGGGATCTATACCTAGCGTATCCTCAATGAGCGTTGCTGCTTTCCTGCCCTCTTCGTTC
>Ga0181535_10001972_pt1 | contig 25782 bp, 22 predicted proteins | sample PEATcosm2014_Bin_44_FD_119774 | JGI IMG/M metagenome (GOLD analysis project Ga0181535, IMG submission 119774) | Peatland microbial communities from MTU Mesocosm Facility, Houghton, MI, USA - PEATcosm2014_Bin17_30_metaG | ecosystem: Environmental > Terrestrial > Soil > Wetlands > Peat | place...
CCGCACCTACATCCAGCACCACAACCGCGATCCAAAACCCTTCGTCTGGCACAAAACCGCAGACCAGATACTCGACTCCGTCGCTCGATTTTGTATGCGAACTTTAGACTCAGGACACTAGTACCGTGAGCGCATGATTGTGTAATGGCCGGAGTGTGGAGCTGGTCTCCGAACCGGGGTCCCCAAGAAACGGTCTTTGTTTCTTGGGGTGGAGACCGGGGTCCCCAAGAAACTGTCTTTGTTTTTTGGGGTGGGAGACACGGCGCTACCACTTGGCTATTACGAAATCCTGAAGACACGGTACTAGAACGGAACCAGAGTAACCGTACCCTTGGTGAGACTCCCGATGGTGGCTTTTTCCTGATGAAGAAGCCACTTGTGCAGGTTGAGGTCCGATGCGGCTGGCAAATTCTCTATGTGGCTGACTCGATCATGCAATTCCGCGGGCGGCACTTTTGGGCAGTTCCCGCGCCCCGGCATGGATGGCCAAAAAATCTTGGTAGACAGCCGCAATTCCCTCGCGCAGCGGGATGCTCGCCTGCCAGCCGAGCGCCTTCAAGCGGGATACGTCCAACAACTTGCGCGGCGTCCCGTCGGGCTTGGATGAGTCGAAAGCCAGCTTCCCCCTGAAGCCCACCACATCGCGGATCACCTCCGCCAGATCGCGCACGGACAGATCCTCTCCGCAGCCAACGTTGAACAACGGAGCCTGCAATTCGGAGCCTGCGATGGGGCCGTAGATTTCATCGGGCAGGTTCATCAGGAAGACACAGGCGTCCGCCATGTCATCGGAGTGCAGGAACTCCCGCAGCACAGAACCGGTTCCCCATACGCAAACCTCCGCCGCGTCGTTTACCTTCGCCTCGTGCATCTTCCGCAGCAGCGCGGGAAGCACATGAGAATTTGCCAGGTCGTAGCTGTCATTTGGGCCATAGAGGTTGGTCGGCATGGCCGCGACGTATTGGGTTCCATACTGGCGGTTGAACGCCCAGCACATCTCGATGCCCGCGATTTTGGCCACCGCATAGGGGCGGTTGGTCGGTTCCAGCGGCCCGGTGAGCATGTACTCCTCCCGGATCGGCTGGGAGCAGTCCCGCGGATAAATGCAGCTTGAGCCAAGAAACAGCAGCCGCTTCACGCCAAAGTCGCGCGCCGCCTGAATGACGTTCGTCTGGATGACGAGATTGTCGTGAATGAACTCGGCTGGCCGCGTGGCATTGGCCAGGATGCCGCCCACCTTCGCGGCCGCGAGGAAAACATACTCCGGGCGCTCTTCCTCAAAAAAGCGAACCACCGCCGCTTGATCGGTCAGATCCAGCTCCGCATGGGTCCTGGCGGCAATCTTCGCGCATCCCTCACGCTCAAGCCGCCGCACAATAGCGGACCCGGCCAGCCCCCGATGTCCGGCCACATAGACTCTGGAACGTGCAAGACGGGAATTATTCGCGATAGTCATAGGCTTTGTATCCGTGCTTCTTAACCAACTGGTCTCTCTCAGCCGCAATCAGGTCGGCCTCGACCATCTCTTTCACGAGTTCTTCAAAAGTCACCGTGGGCTTCCAGCCCAGCCGCTCATGCGCATAACTGGGGTCACCCAGCAGGGAATTCACCTCTGAGGGGCGGAAATATCTCGGATCCACTTCAACAACGGTAGCGCCGCTTTGATCCACACCCTTTTCGCCGATCCCATGGCCCTCCCAGAAGAGCTTGATGCCAAGTTCTCTGGCGGCCAGGGTCACAAACTCGCGCACGCTATGCTGTATTCCGGTTGCGATCACAAAATCCTCAGCCTTTTCCTGCTGGAGCATTCGCCACTGCATCTCAACGTAGTCCCGCGCATGGCCCCAGTCCCTGAGCGAATCCAGGTTTCCCAAATACAGCTTGTCCTGCAGCCCCAGCTTGATGCGCGCCAGCGCACGGGTGATTTTGCGAGTCACAAAGGTCTCGCCCCGCAGCGGCGACTCATGGTTAAAAAGGATGCCATTGCACGCGTACATTCCATACGCTTCACGGTAATTCACCGTGATCCAGTATGCGTACAGCTTTGCCACTGCGTACGGAGACCGGGGATAGAACGGCGTCTTCTCTGTCTGCGGCGTCTGCTGTACCAACCCGTAGAGTTCCGAGGATGAAGCCTGGTAGAATCGCGTCTTCTTCTCCGCGCCGAGTATCCGGATGGCTTCCAGTATTCTCAGAGTCCCCAGCCCATCCACATTCCCCGTGTACTCAGGCAGCTCGAACGACACCGCGACATGGCTCTGCGCGCCCAAATTGTATATTTCGTCTGGTTGCACCTTCTGCATAATATGCAGCAGGCTGCACGAGTCGGACAGGTCTCCGTAGTGCAGGACGAAGGATCTTTCCCCCATGTGCGGGTCTTGATAAAGGTGGTCGATGCGGTCCGTGTTGAAGAGGGAACTGCGGCGCTTGATGCCGTGGACCTCGTAACCCTTGTGGAGAAGAAGTTCCGCCAAGTGGGCTCCGTCTTGCCCTGTTACGCCGGTAATTAAAGCTATTTTCGCCATATTACCCCTCGCGATCGTTGGCGTTGGTATGTGCCAACCCGTAGATTATACGTGGCCTGTGCATGGAGCCGAGGCCGCGTCCGGCTGGAGTTCGAGGCTGCGGCGATGCGACGAAAGAGCTGTGCGGGGGCGCGATATTAACCGCATCATCACGCCGCGGGATACTTGCCGCTTTGCGGCGTTACCGGGTTAACGGCGCACCGCCGGTCTGAATGCGCAGACCCTCCCGGGCGATACGGTAAGGCACACATGCGCCGCGCTGCGGAGCTTCTTGCGCAAGCGCGTCGCGCAGCTTCGCGGCTGCTTCCGGGTCACGAGCCAGCAACATGAGAAAACCACCGCCGCCCGCTCCGGCCAACTTGGCTCCGCAGATCCACGGTCGAGCCCGGTCGAGAACGGCATTGATCGGCGCATTGGCCGTATGGGGGTCGAGCACCTGGTTCAATTGCCAGTGCCGGTCCATCAACGCTCCCAAATGCTTCCAATCGCCTTCGGCCATGGCGTACGACATTTCCACGGCCAGCGTCTTGATGCTGTGCAGCACCTGGATGGTGGCCGTTTCGCGCGCCAGATAACGGGAGACCACTTGGCGCAGCAGGTCCTTGGCCATCCTCTGAATCCCCGTGTTGTAGAGAACCAGATGCTGGCAGAATTCCGCTTGCCGCTCGTCGCTCCAGGCTACTGGCTGCACACGAAGGCGCTGCCGCAAACCGGGCCCGGTAATCAGCAGTTTGGCCCCGGGGAAAATGCCGCCCGCTTGATCCTGCCAGCCGCCGCCCGTCGTCATGCGCTGTTCGAGTTGCATCACTGCCTGCGATAAAGCATGATCCCCCAGCGTGCGCCCTGACATGACAGCCAGCGCGCGGATCACGGTCGCGGCCAGAATGCTGCTGGTACCCAGGCCCGAGCCAATCGGCAGCCGCACCTGGCACCGGATTTCAAGGCCGCCGCCCAGCTCCGCCAGAGTTTCTTTCAGAGGCTGGTCAGGTACCGGAATGCCATGCAGTTGCATGGCGGCGCGCGGAATCGAGAACACCGACCCAGGCCCGCACGGTTCCAGCAGTTCCTCCGCGCTTCGGTACTCGGCGACTTCGCCATGACCGTCGGCGCAGCATCGGATGACAGGCTCGTCAATGCGCCGGATCCCGGTTTCAATCGGATACCTTCCGTCGATCTCCAGGGCGCAATTGAGCACCGTGCCGCCCCAGTCAAAACAGAACGGCGGCGTGTCGGACCAGCCCCCGCCGAAATCGATACGCGGCGGCGCCGAAACATGAACACGATCGAACAGCCAGGGTGACGGCGCGAGTTCCAAATCGCCGGCAATCCCCTCGCGCACCGCATCCTGAATGCAAGTGAAGGCTTCGCTCTCCGCCGCCCCCGCCTCCTGTTCGAGTCCCGCGCGGGCCAACAAGCGCGAAGCGTGTATCTGGAGGCTGGCCGCAAGCGTCAAATCTTCCGCGCTGCCCTTGCGCAACGCTTCCGCATGCGCTCGCAGCGAATGTCCCGCCGCCGCGGCCGGGGCCAAACCGGGCAGGTTTGCCAGCAGCGGCCGCAGGTCTGTGCCCGACTCCGCCAATTCGACGGCTGTGCCTTGCCAGATGCCCTGCAAGCGGTGATTGCGCGCTTCGGCCAGGACCTTTCCGTCGGCACACTGTGCACTCTCAGCCAACGACAGCCGGCGTGACCCGCGCCAGTGCGCCGCGTCGTACCCGCTCGCGTATCCCATCATCCACCGCGCACACGCCCACGCTTCGTCCGGCGTCGTTACCGGAAACAGCGCGGCGTTCCACAGCGTCCGGGCTTCCCCCGCGCCCCAGGCGTCTTCGCTGCTCAACCCAAGCCGGGCCAGCGTCTCCAAAATAGGCCGGTTGAACCATGTTGCGTTCTCGAGCGTCTGTTTCGGATCGTCCTCGACCCCGTACGTCCGGATCACCCAGCCGACTCCGCTGGCTCCTTCGACCGGCAACTGGTGAACCACGGTGTCTTCGGGGACTTCCACCGATCCGCTCAATCCTGTAAGTCCATGCAGGATGGCGCCGCGGCTGGCGTACACCGGTCCCCTGAGATCGCATTCCAGGATCACCGCTTCATGCCCGGCCTTGCATTCGCCGCCAATCACGCTGTCGAGAATGCCACCCGACCCCGCCGCCAGCGTCCTGAAGGAGTGCGTCGTCCCTGCATGGATGAACTCACCCTCCACCACCACACAGTGGAACCCCACCGGCCGTTCGGGATCACGCAGGATTCTGGCCAGTTCCCGCCAGAACAGCCCGGCATCGCTCTCCGGCTTCCACTGGCCCGTCAGTCCGCGCGTGATCTGATCGTAAAGATCAACCGCCGGCAGAATTTTGAATCCGGCCAGCTCCGTCAGCGCCGACGTCAGATCGGCGTCAAACCGCAATAACCCGATGTCGAGAGCTACACGCCCATCCTCCAGCATGCCGCCCGCGGCTTTTACCTCGGCCGGCGTGGGCTTTTGCAGGAATGTGTAAACCTGGTCTCCCGCACCAACGACATAGACGCCGTGATGGCTTCCCGTTTCCGCGTCCAGCCGCATCGCGACACCCGTGACGCCCGGCCGGTCCCACTGCACGCGGCTCGCGTCGAACCTCAAAACCACGTCGCCAGAAGCCGCCAGAAGCCCGTTGGGAATCCTCTCTGCCCACGCCGCCGACAGAGCTAATACCTCGTCAAAAACTGTTGTTGTCCCTCGCGGCTGCGTGCGGGAAGGCAGCACGCCAAACAGCTTGCCTCCCGGCGTGTATTGCGGCAGACGGCGCGACTCGCCGCCTGAGTGAACCAGCAGAGCCTTGTGCCGGCTCCACCACTCCCGGTCTTTGCCCAGGACACCCAGAGCATTGATCGTCGCTCCGCCGCTGCCCACCCTGCGGTCGCCGGGATCGGGGACCACGGCGAACTCGGTCCCCTCCGGCAGCATTCCAGACAAGCTCCGGCGCTCGATCTCATCGCGGTAAAGCTCTGCCTGCCGCGCAGAAGAGGCCGTAATCATCACAACATCCCAATATTTCACTGTGTGTCCCCGGACTGAGAGCAGATAAGATCCCAGTCGATCCGCTTGCTCAGGCCCACGTCAATCGGTATTGCGGTCAGGCGAACGTCCAGGCACTGCCATGGCTGGATCGTGCTCCACACCCACCCGCCCGCAAACGGGGGGGGGCTGGGCGCAATCCTCGTCGCCGGAAAGCTGGTCGAAATCTCCATACCACTGTACATGTTCACCGGATCGGATTTGCCCTGCCGCCCGGTTGCCAGAAGGATGGGGCCGTGGTCTTCATGGCCTGTGCCAAGGAGACACGGTGAAGGTCGAGCCATCCTGGCCGGGGCAACCTTCAAAGGAAGTCTCTTCCCTTTCTTCATCCAATTTATTCCATTCGGATATGGGAAATCATTCATTCCATTCGGATATGGGAAATTTGAGCGCTTTTGTTCGGCTCGCGTATTTTGATGGACTTTGCATCCACTCGCCTGGCGGCTTGGACAAATATCCCTCTCCAGCCACTTCCTCAGGTCCATGGGGCAGAGAATGGACATCATCTGCGGAATTGACTTGCTTCAGCCCTCCTGCAACGACCTCTTGGGCCGACGTTTTCTACGCAAGCCAGGGACGGAGCGGTAGTTTGCCTGTCGCGTATTTCCTTTGCCATCTGCCAATGTGATCTTGGTCACATTCTGATGCCGTCGAGGGGCTGGAGCCAAAAAATGATGTTGCGTTCAATCGAGTCTGCTATAGTGATGGGAACTGTTCGGACAGACTTTATTTTGTCACGAGCATTGCTGTTGCCTCGCCGCGGTAAACTGCGGTGACCGTGGTTTTGTTTCTCTGAATTGACATCGGCGGGGGAGCGGGTTGATCGACGATATCGACTGCCATGCAGCCGGTTGCACGATGTATTTCTTCTCTCAGAATCTGCGAGGGCATCGCTGAGTCTCATTTTTGGGAGGGCCATTTGAGCATCAATTTGTTCGTTACTTTGCCGCTTGTAGAGGGGGGCAAGGATCGACCCGCGCAGCGACATGCCCGCGGCGCAGATGAATTTGAAGGGCTGGAAATGGCTCGCTGCTCGCTCGCTCTGTGCAGAAAGCAACTGAGTCCCTGGTCGCGGTCTGGCACAAAACGCTTTTTCGACTGTGCCTGCGTTCTCTTGTCGCTGCCTTTGCTGGTCCCCATCCTGCTGGTGGTCGCTCTGGCTGTCCGCCTCACATCGCCAGGCCCCGTCCTCTTCTTGCAGAAGCGCGTGGGACGTCACGGCCGGATCTTCACCATTCTGAAATTCAGAACCATGCCCTGGGCCACGGGCAAAGCTCCTCATGCGGTCACCACGACCGACAATCAGTGTTTTACGCCGGTAGGTCCTTTTCTGCGGCGGTGGAAGCTCGATGAGTTGCCCCAATTGTTAAATGTCCTGGCCGGGCATATGAGCCTGGTCGGCCCACGGCCCAAGATGCAAGAGCATGTGGTTTTCGATCTCTCGTGCCGCCCGGGAATCACGGGTGCGGCTACGATTGCTTTCGCTCGCGAAGAAGCGCTTCTTGCCCGAGTGCCAACGCATTATTTAGACACCTGCTATCACTCGGTTGTTCTCCCTGCCAAGCGCCGGCTCGACGCCGAGTACATGGCGAACGCCACTTTCCTTTCCGATCTCAAGCTCATCTTCAACACCGTATTGCGCCGCTGGGACAGCGCCGTCATTGACAGCCTGCTCGACGACGCTTCATTTGAGGCGGAAGACAGAATGCCGCGATCCAGAGTGTCTGGCACGCCCGTTACAGCGGATGTCTCCACCCGCATGCCGATGCCGTCCGGTGTGGATCGGCCCACTCCCGCGGCGCAAAGCGCGACTTACTGAGAGCTCGCGGCCAGCCGAAAGGCCGGTAGAGAGCTGCCCCGCGTGTAGCAGGGGCCTCTTAACGCCTGAGCAGGATAAGCGGGGCCATGAATCGGCGGCTTGCGCCAGGCGACAGGGTTTACCGCTTCCTCGTCCTATCAATAGAGACTGATGACGGCATAGCTCGACTGGGGAGATACAGGCTTCTCTTCGATGCTGACGGCGCGGCCCGACTTATTGAATTCCTCCACGCAGTAACATTCCTGATCCGGAACGAGATAAGCCGGGAGACGCCGGCGAGCGCGCGATTTCGCGAGCACAGTGTGGTACATTTGCGCCATGAGATTCAAGGGCTTAGCGATATTCGCGGCGCTGTTGGCCATCGCGCAGGCGTCTGTGCCAGTGAGCGGGCAAACATCCGATCATTCCGGCGTCAATCGCCAGACTCCGCCGATTTCGGCTTCTCCTCCAGCCGCTGCGCAAAGCTCCGGCAGCCCAGCCGCCAGAACCGATTGCCAGGGCGGCACCTGCGATTACCAGCCGCCACGCATCACCGTTGCCAATCCTGCTCCTCTGCCGGCAGCTTGGCTCTTGCACGACAGAATCGCATGGGCAGCCAATCTGGTGCTTGTCATTTTGGGATACGCAGGGATCCTGCTGGCCATTTCCACGCTCAAGAAGATTGAACGACAAACGAAGGTTGGAGAGGCCGCGGCCGAGGCCGCCGCTGAGAGCGCGCAGGCCGCATTGTTGCATGCACAGGCCATGATCCATGCGGAAAGGCCCTGGCTCCTGGTGACCGTCGAGCCTTCCCGGAGTATTGAGAATGGCTTTACGGTCATGGCCACGAACCGCGGCCGCTCTCCAGCCCGAATCATCGCCATGGCGGAGCAGGTGAGGATTGCCATCGACGAAGCCCATCTCCCCGACACCCCCGAGTACAAGAGCGGCGAGCCGGGTGCACCTCGAGTCCCCGTGATTCTGCTTCCGGGAGAATCCACAGGAATCAAGTCGTTTTGCAGGGACGATCTGAAAGGGCTTTGCAATTCGGAGGAAACTTTCAAGCGGATCAAGGACTGGGAAGAAAAGGTCTATCTATACGGAAAGCTAGTCTACAGGGATTTGATTGCGCCTCCCGACGAGCAAATCCACGAAACCGCCTGGTGTTGCTGGTACATCCACGGGTTGCAGAAGAGCGGATTGGTGATTGCCGGGCCGCCCAGCTATAACTTGCACACTTAGAGCGTTTTCGATTCAAGTGTTAACAAAACTCCGCCGTGCCCCACCCTTTGTGCGTTCTTTGCACAAAGGGTGGGAAACCGCAGATGCCCATCTGGACCGTAAATATTCAGCTCGAAAAACACTAAGGAACTTCTGAATAAGTCGCCGTTTTGAAAGGGCACGACTTTAGTCGCGCCGTAAGCAGCACAAAATGAAGGCGGGCTTTAGCCCCTGAGGGATGGTTTTCTTGAATCCGGCACTTGTTCAGAGGTTTCCTGTTGATCCGGCCCAAAAGAAATAGAACATGGGAGCCCCATCCTAACCGCGTTTTGTGCGGTTAGGGTGGGAAACCACGATGCAAATCTTCTGGGCCGGATCAATAAAGCCACACTATCGATAGATAACGTGCCAGCTTATCCCGTCAATAGATATCTGCTTGACGTAGGGCATCAGCGAAGGCGCGTTGCGTAAGATCGCCTTGGCAGCAAACCTGAAATCCTTCAGGCATGCAGCGGGCGATCTTCAGGCGGACACCGATTCCCGCACGTTGTGTTCGAATATCTGCTCGGGTTCGGCAAGCCTGATCAAACGATGCAAATAAGCCCGTGAGATGCACAGGCTGCGGGCAGCCAGCGTCTTGTTGCCATTGTTCTCGCGGACGGCTGTAACTGCCAGTTTGATCTTGTAGTCGCGAAGCTGGCGTTCAAACGAGCCCGCGGGATGGTAATCGGCAATATTGACAATGTCGTCGATACCGGCCAGATCCTCTTCCTGAATGTTCAACGTCAGATCTTCCGCGCGGACAGTTTGACCCGGGGCGAGGATGATGGCCCTCTGCATCACGTTTTCCAGTTCGCGGACATTGCCGGGCCACGCATAACTTTGCAGCAGATCCATCGCATCCTGATCGATGTTTTCCATCGGCTTTTGAAACATTTGCCCGTAGTGGTGCAGATAATGCCTGGCGATGGAGGGGATGTCTTCCGGATGCTCCTGGAGCGTCGGAGCTTCAATGCGTATCACATTAATGCGATAGAACAGATCCTGCCTGAATTTTCCTTCCGCCACCAATTGGGCCAGGTCGCGGTGAGTGGCGAAGATCAGGCGTGCCCGCAAGGGGATGAGGCGGTTACTGCCCAGGCGGCTGAACTCCATCTGCTGCAGTACGCGCAGCAGCTTGACCTGTGTAAACAGGCTCAGGTCCCCGATCTCATCGAGGAAGAGCGTGCCGTCGGCGGCCTGCTCAAAGAAGCCCTCACGCGCTCCCACCGTGCCGGTGAAGGCGCCTTTTTCATGGCCGAACAACTCGGCTTCGATAAGAGTTTCAGGGATGGCGCCGCAGGAAACAGCCACAAACGGACGGCTGGCGCGGGAGCCAAGATTGTGGATGGCGCGGGCGATCAATTCCTTGCCGGTGCCACTTTCGCCGGTCACGAGTACCGAAGCATTGAGATTGGTTACGCTGCGCACAAGTTGATAAACGTGCTGCATGTGCGGGCTGGATCCAATCATGTTGTCGCAACTGGCGGGCTCCTCCATGTGCTGCTGCACGGAGTGCAGTTGCTGCTTCAGCGAGGAGTTCTCATATGCCCGGCTGAGCATCGTTTTGAGGTCGCGAATGGAGGGCGGCCGGCGACAGTAGCCGAAGGCTCCCGTCCGAACCAGTTCAAATGCGGTCGAACGAAGGCTATCGTCTGCCATGATGACGGATGGAATATTGGACTCGATCAAGCCCCGGGAAAATCCGATGCGGTCCTGCAGCGAATCGTGATTCGAGTTCAAATCCAGAATCATGACGTCGCAGCCCCCGGTTGACACAAGGTTATTCATTTCTTCCCGGTCCGACTCCAACAGGACTTGGAATTCCCTGCCCAGGGCAGAAGTCAATAGAGGGCATAATGCGCGATCTTCCGAATATAGCCCGATCTTGATCATGAGAGGACTTACACTTTCTCGCTACATACAATCATGTCGCCCCAAAAGGTAGAGTAAAAACGTATCAACATGATCTTAATTAGATGCAAACCTGCCAATACCTGTTTTGTGTCAGATAAGTGCTCCGTTAGTACCCATTTAGGCCAGTGATGAGTAACGAACCGCTTGGTGAAAAATGTCGTGTAGCGGCATATTTTCTCCAAAGTAGGCCACTAGAGCGCACTTGAACTTAGGTGATCTGTACCTCGACAGTAATGATTTATGGTAACTGAGTCAATGTTACGTTAGTCCTAATCCCTTTGGTGTCTAATCTGCAGGTCTTGGAAAAGGGGGGATGAGGGGAATGATACTTTAAGTCTTTCTGTGCCGGGTGGCTGGTTTATGACACGTGCAAAGCCTTATTTTTCATATATTTGGTTATGTATGTTACTGGCATAATTCAAGTGGAACGGCGATTAGCAAGCCGTAAGCAAAGCCCAGGGGCGTGATCGAATTTCGATGCGGAGCGTCCGCTTTCACGGTGTATGCCCATTCGATGCCGATACCATGCAGGTAACATTATTTGAATTACTTACGAGGTCGAGAGCCGTCGTGGAAGTTCTGCCTTTCATGCTGCCAATGACGCAGGCGGCACGTGAATTGCTACTGCTGCCAGCGGAAATTTCTGGAAAATCCGGCGCCGCCTCTCCAGGACAGGCCTTCGCGGGCGTTCGCTTGGAGGCGCTCGACGGCGCAAACCGAGCCTGGCGCCACTTGGAAGGCATATCCGGAGGGGTGTATACGCTCCGCTTCACTCCGGGCAGCCGTCCGTAAACAGACGTGTACACCGGCCGCGCTAGAGCGCTGTTAACTACTTGAATTCAGGCACTTTCCCGCTTCATTGGTTTGGTTGGGCAATTGCTCTAAAGACAGTATTCCCTGAACGTTGGGGGAAGGAGCGTCCGTATGCACTCATTCGCCTGGTGGCCAACTCTCATCGTTCTCAGTGTGGCGACCTTCACGGATCTGCGCAACAGCCGCATTCCGAACTGGCTGGTGTTTCCTTTCCTGGTGGCGGGGATCGTAGCCTCGGGTTGGGTTCATGGGTGGCATGGTGTCGGCCAAAGTTTGGCCGGGGTGGCTCTCGGCACGTTGATCTTCGGCATTTTCTTCTGGATGGGCGGTATGGGCGCGGGGGATGTGAAATTGTGTGCCGCGATCGGAGCCTGGATCGGCCCAGACCAATTGTTCATCGCCCTGGTTGTTACCGGCATCGCGGGGGGAATCATGGCCCTGTGCTGGGCGGCTTTTGGCGGGTTTCTCAAGGACCTTTTCAGTAGTGCCGGCGATCTGGTTTTTGGTTGGAAGGAGCGCGGACACCTTCGCGATCCGGAGCCGGCTCTCGGTAATCCTCTGCGGCGCAAAATGCCCTACGCACCGGCCATCGCCATCGGGACGCTGTTTTCGTTCTTTGCTCGGTGAAGATTGGAGTGCGCACCATGACTAATTCGCAGTTGTCCCATCAATTTTCCGGTTACCCGCAAAGAAGGTTGTACGCGGCAGGGAGCAGCCATTCAGTGAATTCAAACTCTTCCCCTTATCTCGTGAACCAGAATCCCGATTCGGGAGCCGATGTCTTGTCGATTGCCCTGATTGGCCCGGACGAACCGCGCCGCAAAGCGGCAGCCATTGCCCTGGCGGAATGCAAGGGGGCGGACGTTCATGAGTTCTCCTCCTATCCTCCAGGCCTCGACGATGTGACCAGCCTGCTGGGAAAGCATTACGATGCGATCGTCATCGACCTGGACAGCGACCCCGAATATGCGCTGGGCCTGGTGGGGCGCCTCGGCATCAACGACGCGGCAACGGTGATGGTGTATTCCGCCAAGGCGGAGCCGGACTTGTTGGTGCGCTGCATGCACGCGGGCGCGCGCGAGTTTCTGACCCTTCCCTTTGAGCACAGCATCTTGGCCGAGGCCCTGGTGCGTGCCGCCGCCCGGCGTCCGGCCACGCGAGCCGCCAGGCAGGCAAGCGGCAGGCTGCTGGTATTCATGGGCGCCAAGGGCGGTGCCGGAGTGACCACGCTGGCCTGCAATTTTGCGGTCGCACTGGCCCAGGAGCCCGACCAGAAAACGCTGCTGATCGATCTCGACCTCCCGTTGGGAGATGCGGCGCTGAACCTGGGAATCGTGGCAGAATACTCCACCGTCAACGCCCTCCAGGCTACCGACCGGCTGGACGCGAGTTTTCTCTCCAAGCTTCTGGTCAAGCACAACTCGGGAGTGTCCTTGCTCGCGGCGCCGGGCAAGTTTCCCCAGTTCCACGCTTCCAATGAGGCGATTGACAAGTTGATGGCGGTGGCGCGGCAGGAGTTCGATAACGTGGTGGTCGATGTGGGATCGCGACTCGACTTGTCGGGAACGTCGCTGTTCAAGGACGCCTTCAAGATTTATCTGGTTACCCAGACCGGCATCCCCGAACTGCGCAACTCGAATCGCCTGATCAGCCAGTACTTCACCGCGAACAACACCGATCTGGAAATCGTATTGAACCGGTACGAATCGCGCTCTCTGGGGGTTTCAGAGGAGTACATCACGAAGGCGCTCACCCGGCCGGCGAAATGGAAGATTCCCAACGATCACCCGCTGGTGAAGAAGATGCAGATCAACGCCACTCCGTTCGCGCTAGGTGGTTCGTCGATCAGCCGGGTGATTCGGCAGATGGCCCGATCCATTGCCGGCGAGTCCGAAACCCAGGCAAAGAAGAAAGGCTTCAACTTATTCAGCGTATTCGGATGATGACCGAATGGAGGATGGAACTGTGCCGGTGAAAGGTTAAACGTGGAACTGCTGAATCTGGAAAAGTACAAAGCGGAGATACACCGGACCCTGATCTCCAAGCTGGATCTGGAGAAATTGTCGCGCGCCAATTCCAGCCAGGCTCGGCAAGCGGTCACTGGCATCGTAAAGGAGATCATCGCGGAGCAGCGGGTGCCGCTGAACTTCGACGAGCAGGAGAGGATTCAGGCGGATCTGCTGGACGAAGTTTTCGGCCTCGGTCCGCTGGAGCCTCTGCTGCGGGATCCGAAGATTTCAGACATCCTGGTGAACGACAAGGATCATGTGTTCATTGAGAAGGGCGGACTTCTCCAGAGGGCCAATACAACATTTCGCGACGATCGCCATTTGCTGCAGATCATCGACCGCATCGTGTCGCGGGTCGGGCGCAGGGTGGATGAGTCCTCGCCCATGGTGGATGCCCGGCTGGCTGACGGCTCGCGCGTCAACGCCATCATTCCGCCGTTGTCGCTGGACGGGCCTTCGCTGTCCATCCGCCGTTTCGGGACCGGTCCGCTGGCAGCCAACCAATTGGTGCAACTGAAGAGCATTTCGGCGGAGATGATGGAAGTGCTGGCGGCCGCGGTGAAAGCCCGCATCAGCATCATCGTTTCCGGTGGCACGGGCGCCGGCAAAACCACGTTTCTGAACATCCTGTCGCAATACATCCCGAACAACGAGCGCCTGGTGACCATCGAGGACGCCGCCGAACTGCGGCTCGCCCAGGAAAACATCGTGCGCCTTGAAACCCGTCCGCCGAACATTGAGGGACAGGGAGCGATCCGCCAGCGCCAACTGCTGATCAACTGCCTCCGCATGCGCCCCGACCGCATCATCATCGGCGAGGTGCGCGGAGAAGAAGCCTTCGACATGCTGCAGGCCATGAATACCGGCCACGAAGGTTCGATGACCACAATTCATGCCAACACACCTCGCGACGCCATCGCCAGGCTCGAATCGATGGTGGCGATGGCGAATTTGAATCTGCCCGAAAAATCCGTTCGCCAGCAGATTGCTTCCGCGATTACCATCGTCGTCCAAGCTTCCCGTTTGAGCGATGGCACGCGCAAAGTAACCAGTATCTCCGAGATTACCGGCATGGAAGAGAACGTCATCAGCATGCAGGAGATATTCAGCTTCAACAAGAAAGGGATCGGACCCGATGGCAAAGTGATTGGGGTATTCCAGCCAAGCCGGATCCGCCCCAAGTTTCTTGAGCAACTGCGCGTTTCAGGCATCATCCTGCCGCCCAGCCTGTTCGAGCGCGAAACGCAAGTCAACTAGGCGGAAAGGGGGTTAACCGAGATGGGAACGATTGTCGTGCTGGTATTCGTGGGCGCGTTCGCGGTTGTTGCGTTGCTGATGATCGCCATGGGAACCGCTGCTTCCCAGCAGGCCAAGCAGATGTTGGACTCGCTGGACTCGGCCCTGGCCAACGAAAGCCAGGAGACGCGCAGTCAGATCGGCAGTCTCCGCAAGAACGTGCGGCTCAGCGGTATCCCCTGGCTCAATCGAAAGCTGCTGCAGTTTGAACTGGCGCCGTATCTGCACAGCCTGCTCGATCAGGCCCAGCTCAAGTGGACCACGGGCCGCCTGCTTGCCATGTGCGCTGCCGGCTTTGCGATTCCGGCCTATCTGGTTTACCTGCGCTTCGGGACGATTCTGGTGGCTCTGCTGGTCGGATTGGTATTGGGCTCAGTGCCGTTTTACTGGGCGCGTCACAAGCGCGCCAAGCGCTTTGGGCTGTTTGAACAAGGATTGCCGGAAGCGATTGATTTGATGGTAAGCGCCCTTCGTGCCGGACATAGCCTGATTGCGGCCATGGGACTGGTGGCGCGGGAGTGCGCCGACCCCGTGGGCTCCGAGTTCAGGATATGTTTTGACGAACAGAACTACGGCCTTGAACTGAAAACAGCCATGGAAAACATGCTCGACCGCATTCCGCTGCAGGATCTGAGAATTGTGGTCACCGCGATTCTCATCCAGAAGGAGAGCGGTGGAAACCTTGCCGAGGTGCTCGACAAGACCGCTCACTCCATTCGCGAACGGTTTCGCCTGAGAAAGCAGGTGATGGTGCACTCGGCCCAGGGACGCCTGACGGGGTGGATACTTATCATTCTCCCGCTGGCGCTGGGAATCGCTTTATACTTCGTCAACCCTGAAATGATGAGCGTGTTGTGGACGCGCCCCATTGGCGTCAAGCTGCTTTGGACGGCTGGCGGCATGACGGTGCTGGGCGGGCTCATCATTCGGCACATCGTCAGCATGGACGTTTGAGGGCAACTTATGGGATATGCGATTCTTGCGTTTGCCGTCGTATTTCTGTTGCTCGCCAGCGGCGGACTTCTGCTGTTTTATCGCGAAGGAATGCTGCAGCGAATTTCCGATGCGATCAACCCTCGCCCGAAACAGAGGACCCTGTTGACCGCCATCCAGGAGACAGGATTGTCGATTGGCGGCGTGGTGGAGCACTTCGAGCACGTGCTGCCGAAGAGCCAGGCGGAAATCTCCGTGGTCTTGCAGCGTTTGATCCGCGCCGGGTATCGCAATGAGTCCGCGGTGAAGATTTTCTATGGCTCCAAGGTCGTGGTGCCTCTGCTGCTGTGTGCTTTGGCGCTGGCGACCGGCCTTGCGGCCATGAACCCGTTTTTCGTGTATGCCTTGGCGTTGGGCCTGGGATTCCTGGCGCCGGATTTTTGGCTGGGAAGGCAGATTACCGTCCGCCAGAATCGTATCCGGAGAGGGCTTCCGGATATGCTCGATCTTCTGGTGATCTGCATCGAGGCTGGATTGAGCCTGGACCAGGCGACGGCGCGCACCGCGGCGGAACTGAACAATGCGCTGCCGGACATGTGCGATGAATTGGGAATTGTGGTGCTGGAGCAACGCGCCGGACGCCCTCGTTCCGAAGCCTGGAGACATCTGGCCGAGCGTACCGGCGTGGATAGCCTGCGCAACCTGGTCTCCATGCTGGTTCAATCGGAACAGTTTGGAACCAGCATCGCCAAGACATTGCGCGTTCATGCCGACACGCTCAGAACCCAGCGCGTGCAGGCCGTGGAGGAGCAGGCGGCGAAGACCTCCATCAAACTCATTTTCCCGCTGGTGCTGTTTATCTTTCCAGCGCTTTTTCTGGTGATCCTCGGCCCCGCGGTGATTCTTATGACGGAATCTTTCAAAACCGTACTCAACCATTGATGAAAGGAGGATTCAACATGGACAGTGCCACGATGATTCGGATTGTTGCTGCCGTTCTTCTTGTCGTTGCTTTGGTCGTTCTGATTCAGCGCCGCCGCACGCGGGTGAAGTAGCGTCCATTGCGCGGAAGTTCCTGGGGCGCCGTGCAACTGCACATGCCTCTGGCTACGGCGGCTCTCCAATTGCTGTACCCGAAGCCAATACCGTCAAGTGGCTCTTCCTTGAGAAGCCGCCTTGTACGGTTTGACTTTGGGCGCGTGAATTGGAGAACCGCTCTAGCTCCGCAGTCTCGCGGACCGGGATCCCTCGCCGCTTGTGAGCGTGGGTATTGTCCGTGTCCTGTCAAGAATGTGGACGCACCAAGCTTGTAGTTGAGAGAGGGAAGTGAATATGGACAATACGACGATTATCCGGATCGTTGCGGGCGTTCTCATTGTCATCGTGGTGGTCATTCTTATTCAGCGCCGCCGCACTCGGATCAAATAGCGCGGGTTGCGCTGAAAATTTGGGCGGTGTCGCGCATGGGGCGCGCGCCGCCAGTTGGCTCGGTAGTCCCGCTGCCTGTGAACCACAACTCTTGAGGATGAAGGCCGCCTCCACGTCATGGTTCGGCAGCGAGAAAGGGTTACTGTGCCTTGGCGTGGCTCTTCGGCAGGTGCAGTGGCCTGTTCTGTGGCAGGTGATGCAGTAACGTGCCCGATTGCCACAGTGGCCGCAGAGAAAGGACACGCTTGAATGTTACTGACTGAACGGGCCGGAATTGACGGCCGGGACGCGAAACAACGCCCAATTCCCGAGCCTTGGCGGAGGGCGGGAGGAACCATGGAATCGCAGAAATATTGCGCTTACAACCAGACTCGCGAATGCTTTCTTGGCCTGGATGTCATTGCCACCGATCTCTCCAGCGCCAGACTCAGGGATCTGATTGGAACGCTCGCACTCAAGTCAGGCGAGGGGCTTTGGATGGTGCCGTTCCGGGGGATTCCCGACACGGGCATCAGTGTCCCGTTCGATTTGATCTATCTGGACGAGGATTGCCGGGTCATCGACATCGTCGAGTCTTTCCCGACATTCCGCGTCAGCCCTTCGAGCCCGCGGGCTGCCAGTGTTCTGGCACTGCCGACCCACTCCATCTATTCGTCGCAGACGCAGACTGGCGATCAGCTCGTGCTCTGCGTTGCCGAGGAGATGAAGCGCCGTCTGGAACGGCTCTCCGGCGCCGATTCCGGCGCGGTGCAAAGTGCGGTTTTGCTGAGAGAAAAACCACTTTGGAGCGGAGGGCCGGGACTGCTCGAACTGGAGGATCGCTCCCGGGGAGAGAGCGTTCAATCCCGGCAGACGCATGAAATGGATCTCGCCGGACCCGGGGCGAAGTCCAACTGGGCGCCGAAGAACTGGTTGGAGCGCTGGTGGTCACCGGATCCGCGGAAAGCTCCGCGGGAGCCGGCCCCGGGTCTGGCTGCTTATTACTGGACGGGCGCCGCGCCGGAAGCGCACAGCATTCGAGATATTAGTTCGACGGGATTGTATGTGGTAACTGAGGAACGTTGGTACCCCGGGACCCTGGTTCTGATGACATTGCAACAAATAGACGGCGTGCAAGAAAGCACGGAGTGTTCGATTGCCGTGCATTCGAGGGCTGTGCGGTGGGGCAACGATGGCGTTGGCCTTCAGTTTGTTCTTCCCAATGCTCAGGATTTGCGCCGAGGGCAGGTTCCCGCGGTTGGCGGGGCGGACAAGAAGCAGCTCGAGCAATTCCTGAAGCGGCTCCGGAATGGCAGAAGCTAGGCGTCCCGGCAACTGAATACTGCGCGGGAAGGAATGGCACTCTTTTCTTGCCGGATCAATAGGTGTCCCGGGCGGCTCTGCAAATGCCAGCGAGTGTTGCTGTTAAAGACGCCGCCGAACCAGGCTGACACGGCTGGCAGCGGGTGGAGGGGAAAAGGATGAAAATCGTGGGCGATTTGCACGGACAAGCCATGGCGTTCATGCGCGGATCGAGCCGTGCCGCGGCGCCAAACAGCGCACGGGCCGAAGGCCGGTCCATCGGCAATCGGCTGCGCGCCTGGCTTGGCGCCCGCGACGAGGGGCAAGCGCTCGTGGAGTTTGCGGTGGTGCTGCCGATGCTCCTGGTGGTTACCACGGGCGTATTGATCTTCGGCATCTATGAGTTGCAAATTCTGAGCCTGCTGGAAGGCGTTGAGGACGCCGGGCGAGTTCTTGCGGTCAGCGCGGGGGAGACTTTGGATCCATGCACGACCGCAGCCACGACGATGAAGAATTCCGCGACGCTCCTCAATCCGGCCAATCTTTCGTACACCATCGTGCTTAATAACAACGTGAGCACAGATACGCTCAGCGGTAATACGTCCACAGGGCCCTTTTGCAGCAGTAGTAGCACCACCACCGGGGCGGCAGGGTATTTGGTCTCGGGTGGATCGGTCACGGTGACCGGAACCTTTAATGCCTGTAGCCTCAAGATCTTCCGCACCAACTATTCCCCAGGCACATGTTCGATCTCGGAATCAATCACGGAGGTTGTCCAATGAGTCGCACCAGCAAGTTTTTTCTGCGCCGTGTGCTCAAGAGCCAGAGCGGGACGGTGCTCGCATGGTCGGTTTTCCTGATTCCCGTGGTTCTCGCCATGGGCGGAGTCATCGTGGATGTTGGCCGCGCCTATGCCGGCCATCGGCAGCTTCAGGCTTCGACCAATGCGGCTGCTCTGGCCGGAGCCTATGGCCTGCCCACTGGCAGTACGGCAATCGCCAAAGCGCAAGCCTACAGCTCCCTTACCGGAGAGGCCAACGTCCTTTTCCAGGGAAGCGGCGTGTCCATGGTCACCGGGTACCCGAAACCGTATTGCGTGACTCCTACTGCGGGGACTGCCACGGCGGGCCTGGCGGCATGTTCCAGTGGCATACCCTATAACGCCATCCAGGTGAAGCAGTCCGCCACGGTGCAGACACTCTTCATTCGGATCCTGAGCCTGTTCGGTTTTCACAACGCCACCTCCATCACGGTTACGGCCAGCGCAACCGCGGCCATGCGGGGCGCGGGCAGAGATCCATACAACGTTGCGATCATCGTCGATACAACGCAATCGATGACGAATTCCGACAACAACAAAAACTGCACAGGCACCAGAATCTCCTGCGCCTTGCAAGGGGTTCAGGTTTTTCTGGGGCAACTCTCGCCCTGCATGGCCAACCTGTCGTCTTGCGGCTCGGCTACCAACGGAAACGTTGCCAACCCGGTGGATGAGATCGCGCTCTTTATTTATCCCGGGGTGACCACTCCCGCTCATGACTACGATTGCAAAGGGAAGAGTCCTTTCCCCGTCATTAGTTATCCGGACGCCACGAATGCCACTTATGCGACAAACCTGCTGCCCTACTATCAGATTCTGCCTTTGGCGAGCGATTATCGTACCGCGGACGTTCCCACCGGAGTGAGCGCGTTGAACACGCTCTCTAACCTCGTAACGGCGTCCAACGGAAAAAGCGGCTGTACCGGAATACAGGCCGAGGGCGGAGTGGGAACCTATTTCGCGGGCGCAATCAATACGGCGCAACAGTATCTTGCTGCCCAGAAGACATCCAGGCCGACCGCGCAAAACGTGATCATTCTCCTCAGCGATGGCGATGCCTCGAGCGCCACCTTCAGCGCTTCTTCAAAATATCTGAATACGAACGCGACATACCCCTCGACCAAAGATCTGTGCCAGCAGGCGATCAACGTGGCCACGACTGCCAAGACGGCGGGCACCCGCATCTATACAGTGGGCTATGGCGCTTCGAACTCGGGATGCTCGCTTGACAGCCCGTCGATCTCCCCGTGTTCCACGCTGAGCCAGATTGCTACCTCGTCGGGAACCTTCTACGCCGATTTGTCGAGCGCTTGTACAGGCGCTCAACAGACCACCACCCTGAGCGGGATTTTTACGGCGATCGCGGGAGATTTGTCGCTTCCGCGGTTGATCCCCGACGGAACAACGTAGCCGCCTGAAGCCTATCAGGAATGAGTGTCTCTTTCCGGCGAGTCCCGCTTGCGGCTCGCCGTGAAGAGGCCTCATTCCGGCTCCTCGGGAATCATCAGCAGAACTTCCACCTTGACGCTTTGTCCGTTCTGCGTCGCGGGCCTGAATTGCCACTGCTGGAGCGTGTTGAGCACAAACTGCGCCTGCGCAAAATCCGGTGGAAAGGCGATGCTCAGCGTCTCGAAGCGTCCCGCCTGATTCACAAAGCCATGCACCATGAGGGTATCGGCGTTGATTGCGCCGGGAGCAAGATTGGGGCGCACGATGTTATATGGCCACGGCGCCTCGATACGAGCGATGTTTCCCGCCGCCGCTGCTTCAGCGGAGCGGGGAAGCGAGTACTGGAGAATCCAGCTCTTGGCCAGTCCCACGTGCAGATAAACGGTGTAGGCCAGCCTGCCGCCCCATTGCCCGGCTATCTCGGGAAACTGTTCTTCAAGTGAAGCTCCCACCACTACCGCTCCGAACTGCCCGTTCCTGGGGAGGGTAATGTGCCCGGTCGAGGCTTGGTTGCCGGGGCTGGCTTCAGTTTTCTCGGTGGCTTCGGTATGTGCTTTGTCTTGTTTGGCGGCGGGCGTGGCAGGGATCGGCGGCTTTGCCGCGGCAGGTGCCGGCGATTTTGCCGCAGCGGCTGAACCTTGTCCCGCGCCCGTTCCACCTGCCTTGCTGACAGGATTGCCGCTTCCCGCCTGCGATGATTCCTGTGCCTTTCCCGGCGCGAGCTCACCTGAGGACTTTGACAAGACGGTTTCATTTACGGGCGGCAAGGTGACGGTGCCTTCCGTCATGCGGAGATCGGAGAGCGACATCACGGCGGCGGGAGTCGGCTGCGCGGTTGAATTGGAGACCGTTGCCGGCGCCAACTGTACCCGTTCCGGTTCGTGAACAACCACCGGCGACGTTGTGCTGGGGAGAAGCGGCAATGTCTGTGCAGCCAGTTCGGAGGCTGAGATGCCCAGGTCAGCCAGGTTTACTTCCTCATTGGGAGGATCGGGCGAAGGCGTAACATCGGCCGCCGTGGGCTTTGCGGGATGCGGCGCAACAATGTCCTTGACAGGAGTCATCTGCGGCGACCAAATCACCACGGTTGGAACCGGCGTTTCCTGGGCGAGCGTGAGATGGGAAGGAAGGTCGGGCTGTAGCAGCGTTTGGGGTCCTGGCGTGGCTTGGGCAATCTGCCGCAAGACTGCTGGGCGCATTGCCGGTTTGCCGCCGGGCTGTAGCGAGCGGGCGATGGAATGAGGGCCAGGATACTCAATGCCGCTGTCGGCAGACAGGCGCATCTGTGGCTCGACGATGTGCAGGTCGAGATGGCGCACGGTATAACGCCTGATGGTCAGCCTGTCGCTCATCTCCGGCGTATAGATGATTCCGAAAGAGAGCAGCGCCAGCACCGCGGCATGGATCAGAAATGAAACCACAAAAGAAGATGGCCGTTGGCTCAGGTCCGGTTGCTCGGTAAAGAGCGTGATCGTGCGGGGAGACCTCATGCCCAGGTGAACTTCCTCTCTCGCGCCGGCAGATTCTTTTTTTGCCGGATTAGTTCCAATTCAGGCACTCCCGGCTTACGGCGTTCCCAGGCACCGTGGAGTTCCTGGCATGGTACGAGGTGGCGATTGCTTTCACTTCAGAATAAGGCCTGTGCCGGAGCCCGTTGAAGAAGAAAATTATTGTTTGAGCGCGTCGATTTCGCTCTCTGCCCGCTGGGAATCATACGACAGTCGCGAACGGCAAGAGTCCCTGTCGTCTTCTCAAAAATCCATTGTAACCTCTTCCCGAATCACTTATTGCCTGGTTGTACCTCATAGCTCTCTTGATACCTCTCGTTGATGCAACTGTTCTTCGGTCCGTATCTATCAGGCTGCAAGGAATACACTGAACTCGCATTAGAGTTGGGTCGGTTATGTTAGCTCCACGCGGCGGTTCGGCTGGAATCTGAATTCGCTTCCCTTGGCGCAGTAATTACCACAGGAGACAGAAAGGCGGAACTGGCCGGGTAGCCAGTTCATACAGGCTTAAGAATGAATCGAAGGCTTCTTACGATCCTCCTTACCGCTTTTGTCATCGCCGGGGCATGCGCCTTTCTGGTCTATCGTCTGGTAGGCAACCGCTTGGTGGCGTCACGGCCGGTCATGACCACGCGCGTGGTGGCAGCTTCCACTGACATCAAACTCGGCGCCGTCCTGACCTCTTCAGACCTGACCACGGTCGAGATAGCTGGCCCACTTCCCAAAGGCGCGCTTCTAAAAGCGGAAAATGCCATGGGCCGCGGCGTAATCTCCGAGATCTATCAGGGGGAACCGATTCTGGAAAGCCGCCTGGCCCCGCCCGGTTCCGGCGGAGGCATGGCAGCCATCATTCCCCAGGGCATGAGAGCGTGCGCGGTCAAGGTGGATGATGTGGTGGGCGTGGCGGGATTCGTCACTCCCGGCATGCGGGTGGATGTTCTGATTTCTGGCATTCCTCCCGGCGCGCAGAGCGAAGCTCAAGGTACGGTGTCGAGAACGATTCTCCAAAACATCCAGGTCTTATCGGCCGGCACGGATATTCAAAAAGATGCCGAGGGCAAGCCGAAACAGGTGCAGGTGGTGAACCTGCTGGTGACTCCGGCACAGGCCGAAACCCTGAGCCTCGCCGGCAACCAGGTAAGAATCCAACTGGTGTTGCGCAACCCGATGGATACAAAAATTGCGCAGGTTCCGGGCACGGCCATGGGAACGCTGTTTGGGAATCAGCAGGCAGCGGTACAGCCGCGAGCCGCCGGAAAGAGCGTTCCCAAGACAGCGCCTCGGGTCTATTCAATCGAGGTGATCAACGGCTCCAAACGGACCGAACAGAAATTCGGTTCGATCGAGGAAAAGCAATGAGGGCGAAGGCTATTATTACCATCGCATTTTTCAGCGCATTGTCTTTTATCCTCTGCGCCGAGCCGGGGTTGCGGGCTCAAGCCCCATCGCCTGTCTCTCAACTCCCGGCGGCCACGATTCAGGACTCTGCAAATGAGCTTTTCGTGGCCGTGGGAAAAACCGTGCTGGTCGACTGTGCGCGCCCGGCATCGCGTGTGGCCGTCGGCCTGGGCGACATTGCGGAAGCCACCGCGATCAGCCCGACCGAGATCATGGTGAATGGCAAAGCCCCGGGAGAGACAAGCCTGATTATCTGGGATATCCGCGGCGGCCGGCAGTTCTTCAACGTAACGGTGCGGGCCAGCTCGTCGGTATCGAACGACCGCCTGGAAGCGATCCGCCGCGAGCTGAGGACGGAGCTTCCCGGACAAACCCTGCGGGCCAGTTCCGAGAACGGCATTGTCTTCCTGCGCGGCACGGTGAAGGATCTTGGCAGTTCAGACCGCGCGGTCAAGATCGCCTCGACCAGCGGTAAAGTCGTCAACCTGCTCAACGTGCAAGTGCCCGCGGCCGACCCGCAGATTCTGCTCAAGGTGCGCTTTGCCAGCGTGGACCGGAACAAAGCCAAGCAGTTGGGCCTCAACTTTGTAAGTCTTGGCGCGGCAAACACCGTCGGAGGGATTACCACCGGACAATTCAGTCCGCCGGCCATCACAAATACTACGCAAGGAGCTACGGCGACCTTTACCAATGAGTTGAACATTCTTGCCGAGGCCCCAGGCAAGCTGCCTCTGGGCGTAGATATCGATGCCATGGAGAGCCAGGGATTGGTGGAAGTCCTTGCGCAGCCCAATCTGCTGGCGGCAAATGGCAAGCAGGCCAGCTTCCTGGCTGGCGGAGAGTATCCCTATCCTATCGTTCAAGGGACCTCGTCCGGCGGCGCGGGAGCGGTTACGATCATGTTCAAGGAGTATGGAGTTCGCCTCAACTTCATCCCTACCGTGACTCCTCGCGGAACCATCCGTCTTCAGGTGGCGCCGGAAGTCAGCTCTCTGGATTTCAGCAATGCCATTGAGGTTTCGGGGTTCAACGTGCCCGCCATTTCTACCCGGAAGGTGAATACCGAAGTGGAGTTGAACGACGGCCAGAGCTTTGCCATCGGCGGACTGCTGGACAACCGCGAAACCCAGACTTTCCAGAAGATCCCGTTCCTGGGAGACATTCCCGTCCTCGGCAAGTTCTTTCAGTCGATTTCCAAGAGCAGGACCAATACGGAGCTGATCGTGATTGTGACGCCGGAGATTGTGGCGCCGATGGCCGTGGGAGAGACTTTGCCTACGCCCAAATATCCTGAAAAGTTCTTACCGCCGAACTCTAACATCCCGATGAATAATCCGGATGCCAAGACGCCTGCCAACACTCCGGCTCCCGCACCGGCAACCATACCGGTCGAGAAGTTGATTGACAGCATGAAGCCTGAGGCTCCGCTGCTTATCGAAGATGCTACGGGAGGCTTCGGCACGGCTTCGACTACGTCAAACACCAGCACCGCACCGGTTCCCGCGCCGCAATGAGTTTTGCCGCAATCGACGAGAGAAGGGATCTTAGGCAGCCGGATGAATCCGTTTAGCTGGTTCTTTTTGGGGCTCCGGGAGTGTCTCGCTCGACGCAGCGAGGCAACCCCGGAGATCCGGCTTCAGGTTACAAACCTGACTCGCCGCACGGTGCTTGCCACCTGCGTTGAAGTTGCCGACAAAGGAGAAAAGCGCAGGAAGGGCTTACTGGGCCGCGAATGTCTTTCTCCCGGCGAAGGCTTGTGGATTGTTCCCTGTGAATCCGTACACACCTTTTTCATGCGATTTCCCATCGACCTTGTGTATCTCGACCGCAAGAAACGCATCAGAAAGCTGCGCAGCGGGGTGGCCCCGTGGCGGCTGTCCGCGTGCTTCTCCGCGTACTCCGTGCTTGAGCTTGCCGCGGGCGCCATCCGCAATACGCAGGCCCAACCCGGAGACACGCTGGAGTTTTTGCCTGTGCCTTTGGCTGCTGAAAGCTCCGATGTAGTGGATGCGTGACCTGAATCAGCGCACAAGTCTGCCGGAAATATCACCATGTCTCTGACAACGCAAAGTTATACCAAAGTTCGGGTGCCCCAGGTTCGGCGCGTCTTTGTTTTTGCGCCTAACCTGGGATGGCACAAATCTCAACCGAAGCAAAGATCATCCTGTCAATGACCTAGTACTCAGTCAACGTGATTCTGTAATCAACTCAATCACCTGCGGGCGGGGACGCCCGCAGGACAGCCGGCCAGGAGGCCGGCGCTACACTCAGGCCATTACGAAATCACGCGGACAC
>Ga0181535_10001973_pt1 | contig 25772 bp, 21 predicted proteins | sample PEATcosm2014_Bin_44_FD_119774 | JGI IMG/M metagenome (GOLD analysis project Ga0181535, IMG submission 119774) | Peatland microbial communities from MTU Mesocosm Facility, Houghton, MI, USA - PEATcosm2014_Bin17_30_metaG | ecosystem: Environmental > Terrestrial > Soil > Wetlands > Peat | place...
CCCTCTTGGCTTTTCATCAAGCCCTGAAAGAACTCGAAGAGGAAGGAGGCGTGGAAAGCAGGGCGGCCCGCTACCGCACCAACTGCGAAATCCTGCTGCGGGGAATGCGCGAACTCGGTTTTGAGGAATACCTGCGCCCGGAACTTCAGGGGTACATCATCACGTCCTTCCGTTATCCGCGCGATCCCCAATTCAAGTTCGAAACGTTTTACGAGCGGCTGAATGAGAAAGGATACGTCATCTATCCTGGCAAAACCAGCAAGGCGGATTGCTTTCGCATCGGCAACATCGGCCATATCTTTCCCGATGATATCCGCCATCTTCTGATTGCCGTGCGGCAGACACTTAACGAGATGGGTGTCGAACTTTCTGCCGCCACGCGTTCGGCCGGGTAGGGCGAAAGACGCTAGGCCCGCAGGAGAAATAATTAGGGAGTGGAATCGACCGGAAAGGCCGAGCCTTTCCGCACAGCGGCGCGGCGGAGCCGCGAAAACCAAGGGAACTCGAAGGGAGTAGCAAGTATGGATTTTGTTTTCCAGCGATCGTATCGCGGTCCCCTCAAGGGCGTCATTCTCGACTGGGCGGGCACCACCGTTGACTACGGTTGTTTCGCCCCCGCGGTGGTATTTATTGAAGTGTACAAACGCAAGGGCGTACCCATCACCATCGAGCAGGCGCGCGAGCCGATGGGCGCGCACAAGAAAGTGCATATCCGGTCGATTGCGCAAACGGAGACTGTCGAGCGCCGGTGGCACGAGGTCTTTGGCCGCGTGCCCAATGAGGAGGATGTGGAGGCCATGTACCGGGATTTTGTCCCGTTGCAACTGGCATGCCTCGCCGACTACGCTGACCTGATACCTGGGACCAACGAGGCGCTGGCCGACTTTCGCGCGCGGGGGCTGAAAATCGGCTCGACCACCGGATACACGGCCGAGATGATGGAGATCCTCGAGACGGAGGCGGAGAAGCGCGGGTATGTTCCCGATTCGAGTGTTTGCGCGTCGCAAGTGCCCGCCGGGCGTCCCTATCCATGGATGTGCCTGCAAAACGCCCTCAACCTTCAGGTCTATCCGATGGAGAGCATGGTGAAGGTTGGCGATACGCTACCCGACATTCTTGAGGGGCTGAATGCCGGGATGTGGACCATCGGCGTGGCCAAAACGGGCAATGAGCTGGGCTTGACCGAAAAAGAGGTGTCGACCCTGGACGAGGAAGTTCTGAAGCGAAAGCTCGGACGGGCTTACCAGAGGATGTACGCGTCAGGCGCGCATTACGTTGTGGACGGCATTTCCGACGTACCGGCGGTTTTGGACAAAATCAACGCTCGCCTCGCACAGGGGGAACGGCCCTAGAATCCGATCGCGTTCGAAGGAGATCGACCACCATGCCCAGCGAACAGGACGACCTGGCAAAGTACAAGTCAGAGGGGGACTTGAACATCTCTCCCCGGCGCAAGGAATGGGCGCGGGAGTATATTGATCCGGAGACCGAGCGATGGCTCGATGAGGATGCCAAGTACTTTCTTCATCAATCGCTGTCCACGCCGTGCCTGAACGTGCTTTCCCACTGCGATGGAATTTACATCGAGGACCTTCAGGGCAGGCGTTACATGGATTTCCACGGGAACAACGTCCATCAAGTGGGCTTCGGTAACCGCCGGGTGATCGAGGCCATCAAGGCCCAAATGGACGAACTCCCGTTTTGCACTCGCCGCTACACCAATATTCCGGCGATCAAACTGGCCAAGAAGTTGGCGGAACTCGCGCCGGGAGATTTGAACCGCGTCCTCTTCGCGCCCGGAGGCACCGTCGCAATCGGCATGGCTCTCAAATTAGCGCGGGCGGCGACGGGGAGGTTCAAGACCATTTCCATGTGGGACTCCTTCCATGGAGCATCGCTCGACGCGATATCCATTGGGGGCGAGGCCATCTTTCGCAGCGGGATGGGTCCGCTGCTTCCCGGCACCGAACACGTGCCGCCGCCAGACCCTGTCCACTGCCCGTGGGAGTGCGGCAACGAGTGCAACCTGAAATGTGCCCGGTATCTCGAATATGTGCTTGAGAAGGAAGGCGACGTGGGAGCGGTGATCGCTGAAACGGTGAGGAGCACTCCCTACATCCCGCCGCCGGAATATTGGAAAACCATTCGAGCAGCATGCGACCGTCACGGCGCCTTGCTCATCCTGGATGAGGTCACCACTTTCCTGGGACGCACGGGAAAGATGTTTGCGTGCGAGAATTACGGGATTGTCCCCGACATGCTGGTGATCGGCAAGGGTCTGGGCGGCGGGATATTTCCTCTGGCGGCGATGATCGCGCGCGAGGGATTGAATGTGGCGCCGGGCCGCTCCTTGGGCCACTACACCCACGAGAAGAACCCGGTGGCTTGTGCGGCAGGACTCGCGACCATTGAGTGCATGCAGGACGAAGGCCTGATCGAAAACGCCAAGGAAATCGGCGGCTACGCCCTGGGCCGGCTGAGAAGCATGATGGATCGCCACGAGATTATCGGCAATGTGAGAGGGCTGGGATTGATCATCGGGGTGGAAGTGGTGCGAAACCGGGAGACCCGCGAGCGGGCCACTGACGAAGCGGAGCAGATCATGTACAGCGCCCTGGCCAAGGGCCTGAGCTTTAAGTTATCGATGGGAAACATCCTGACGCTCACGCCACCGCTGACCATCACCAAGGCGGAGATGGACAAGGCCCTCGATGTCCTGGAAGCTTGCTTTGAAGAAGTGGATGTTCAGCGCAAGAGGTCTTAGCGACGCTTACCACAGTTGCCGCACCGGGAAGACCCTGCGATCAAGATTGCATCAGCCCTAGTTAGGCAGTGAAATTAAGTTCCGCGCTTCCGCAACTGGGCGCCCGCAAGACGGCGGTGCCACCACTCGCGCGCCCCTTTCCAATTCCACAGAATAAAGTGGGAGGCGACCATGACGCCCAGCACAATGCCAAGGTTCGCAGGCGTCTTCAAGAATTGCGTGACGCCCGCAGGCGTGGGGTCATAGGGAAGCCCCTGCGCTTTCTGAAGCAGAATAACGGTCCCCATTCCCAGCAGCGGCAATCGAACCAAGTGCCGCAAAATGCGATAAAGGCTGTGGCGGGCCAGAACATGTTCCAGACGGCTCACGTTCCAAAGGACTATGGCGGCGGCTACGAACGCGAGCACCACCGCATAGAGTCCCGGACCAATGATGGGGGAGGGAGGGAGCGCGTTGCGCAGAAACGGCATCCCATAAAGCAGTGTGAGGAGTCCCGCGAGCGCTGAAATTGGGTAGAGGCAGACCCAAACTTCCCACAGGACTCCCACAAAGACCACGTTCAAGCCAAAGTCCCCGCCAGCCGTACTTTTCAGAAAGGGAAACACCTGATCCGCGGGCATCCTTGCGGAGTAGGGAATCTCAGGTACGATCGGGGCAGGGGTTGGGAGATCAGGCGCGGGTTGAAATGGCAGTTGTCCCTCGTGCCGCCCCGCATCCGCGGGATGACACGGCGGTCCGCCATGATCGCGCCTTGCGCCGTGCGGTCCCCAGGGATATGGGTTGAATGGCCCGTCGTCGCCCATTGCGCCTCCTTGACTCTTGATTTGAAATTCGCCTGATGATGAGGAAGGATTATATCCTTCTTTCCTTCAGATTCAACTTGCCCGTTAACTGCTCATCCCAGCGCGAGGGGCTCATCCCCTGCCGCCAGAATATCGGCGGGTAATCCCATCACCTGCACCAAGGTTGGAGCGACTTGCTTCAGCGACATGCGCCCGAGATTCTTTCCGGGTGCAATGTCGCGACCTGCCGCGATGAACATTGCTTCCATGCCCGCGTGGGTTGGGAGGTAGCCGTGGGTGCCTCGATCCTTGGGTGAATCGGCGACCACCGGGCCTTCCAGCCGGTCGGAGAAAGAAAAGCCGGGAGCGGCCTCGATCATGAGTTCGGCGTCGGGGTCGGATTCGAGCGCCTCCAGTTTGGTGCGGTCGATAATCTCCTGCACCGCGCCCGTCGAGCGCAGACTGTCAATCGCGGTGGCCAACCGGCGACGATCATCCGCCGAGGGTTCCTCCAGCCAGTAAACCGCGAGTGAGCCGCCGGCGCTCACGGCGCCTAGCCGCCGCAAGGACAGCGAGCCGTCGGCACCGCGCGCAAATAATCCATGCTCGGCGAAAACCACCAGCGGTGCGACCTCCCTTTCCACCGGGACGAAGCCGTGATCGGAAAGCACAACGATTGTTGTTGCGAGGTCGGAGGAAATGGCGTCGCGAATCTTGCCAATCGCCTGGTCCGCCGATTCCAGGGCCTTGAGGGCCTCTGGCGAGGCGGGGCCGAAAGCGTGCGCCTGCGAATCGTACCAGACGAAATGCACGAGCAGTAAATCCGGCCGGTAGTGATTCCACAGGTAAAGCGCCCCTTCGCCGCGCAGTTCGTCGGGATCAGCTTTGCCCAGCATGGGCATGAGCACCTGCGCCACTTCCGCGAAAAGCCCGGGAGTGGCGTGCTGCGCAGGCGTGACAAAATCATGGTGGGGGTCGGGCACCGCGGGGTTCCAGATTTCCGGAATGTTGTGCTCAATGGCCGCGCCCGCGCTCACGGGCCAACTGAGAGCAGCGATCTTGCGGCCGCTGGCGCGGGCAACGTCCCACAACGCCGGCACTCGCAGCGCCTGCGCGAACCAGCACCAGGGCCGGTCCTTTTCCGTTGGGTCAAGCGATGCAAGGTGGCTGTAGATGCCATGCCCCCGCGGGGGAAGGCCCGTTACGATCGTCGAGTGCGCGGGGTACGTGGTGGAGGGATAAATGGTCTCGACGGCCTCGGCGCTCGCGCCCGATTTTTCCAGGGCATTCAAATGGGGAAAGCGCTCGCGCGATTCAGCCGCACGATAGATTTCCGGCCGCAGACCATCCACAGAAAGCAGGATGAGTTTTGCGTTTTGGGTTGTCATAGGGCTCACCAGATCATACCTCGATTGCCCTCATCACGCCAAAAGAGGAGATCCATAGGGAGAACGGCCCTCCGCATCTTTCCGCAAGCTTTCAAGGGGCACTCTGGCAGTTTCGCTTAGGGCTTCGTGTCGCGGTGCGCGATGCCCTCGACGTGCGTCACGAAGGCCTCCGGCTTGCCGGGGGGAGCAAGCTCGAATTTCACCTTCAACGTTCCGTCCTCATTCTGAACATAAGTGAGTCTTTGGCGGGGAGCCTGCGGATCGGCGTTGCTGAGAAAAGTCAACACCTTCCCGTCCTGGCTGAACGCGGCCGTATAATGAATGACGAAACCCTCGCTGTCAAAATAGATGGCCCGAGTCGGTGCGGCACCAGAATCGCGATAAACCACCAGCAGGTCTTCATGCGTGAAGGCCGGGCGCTGCGGCGTGGCCGCGAAATCAAGGTGATTCCGTCGCACCAGAACTCTGTCCCGCAACTCGAGCTGGAAGGAAAACGCACCTTCTCCTTTGCCCGGCTCGCCGTGACCCTCCGCGGTCCAGTTGCCGACCAGGAATCTGTACGGCGCCCAGGCATCGGGCTTTGGAGCTTGTTGCGCCGGGGTGAATGCGGGCAGCACTAGGAATCCTAGACACACCAGCGTGAGTCGTCGCATATCTGCCCCCGTTATCTTGGAGCGAAACCGCTGGACATTCTTTATCACGTTTCGAGAGAACCTGCCACCCAACGCCGGGCCACTCTCAGGCCGGGCGACTCCAAGGGCAAGTGGCGTGCTATAATGAATCAATCCATGGCGATGGAGTTCGCCATCAACCGTCCTCATATTGGACTGATGACTCCTGGCTGCCCACCAGCGCCAGGAGTTTTTTTGTTGGGCAAAGGGGGCTTGCGGAAAGGAATGGTACATTGCGGATTTTTCTTTTGATTGTGTTTGGGTCGGCGGGAACGCTTGCCCGGTACGCTTTGCAGGGGCTCATCCAGTTCAACACCGAGTCGGCGTTTCCGGCCGGGACACTGGTGGTGAATCTGGTGGGCTGCTTTCTGCTGGGGGCCGTGGGCCAGTTTGGCCTCGACCACCTCTCGTTCCCCCCCGAATGGCGCATTGCTATCGCCGTGGGCTTCTTCGGCGCCTTCACCACGTTTTCGACCTTCAGTTGGGAAACAGTTCACCTTTTTGAGGATGGCGATTGGGTCCGCGCTTGCGTGTATGTAACGGTTAGCGTGCTGGGCGGAATTATGCTTCTTCGCACCGGCATGCGGATGGCAAAGTGGTTCTAAAAGGTCTCGCTCATGGCCGAGAGTCAAAAGGAAACCTCCGTGCCGGCACTCTTGCGCGCCCATTCCGCAGCCCTAGCGGCGAGGATGCTGACCCTCGAACAGGACTGCCGGGAAATCGAGCGCGCCTTGGATGGCTATGAGGGAATCTTCTTCCAATACCTTGGAGTCTTTCCCGATGAAACCCGGCAGGCGATCCGCACTCTGTTATCCGAAATTCTACAAAAAATCACTCGCATCAGACTTGACCTTGGCCTTCCACAAAGGCAAATTGAGATTGATAAAATGCTCGCCGCGCATCTTTCTCAGATTTGGGTTACCCTTCATGAAACAAATGCCGACTCCCTCCGGGGATATGGCAAAGTACCCGAGGAACTCAGTACGTATCTCAATCCACGCGTAGAAGAACTCTTGGACCTTGTGGCGAATCTGCGAGGCACGATCGAATCCGGGAAGAAACCGACCAGCTTGCGAGGCGAAGCCGAAAAGGACGGGAGCGGGGTACCTTTGGAAGGAGACTTCATGGAACACGAGCGCTTTGAAGGCGAACGCACGTTGATGCGAATCCACATTGGCGAGTCGGACCGCTGGCAAGGTTCGCCGCTTTACGACGCCCTGATCAAGCTGTTTCGCCGCGAGGGCTTCAGCGGCGTTACGGTTCTGCGCGGCGTGGCCGGGTATGGTTCAGCCAGCCGCATTCATACCGACAAGATTCTTCGCCTGTCCCAAGACCTTCCCATCATCATCGAAGTCGTCGAGTACGCAGAAAGAATCGAGAGCGTTCTGCCCAAGCTCGATGAGATGGTGGGTGGCGGGCTCGTCACGCTCGAGAAGGTTCGCGTCATCCTCTACCGGTCCAAGAAAAAAGGGATGCCTGTCCCTCCGTCGGCGCCCCAGGCTTGAACCTGATGGCGGCTGGGGAGAAGGCAGGACTGCCGGTCTCCGAGGCCCGCGGCCATCGACAAAGGTATTTATGGCTCTGGACGAACTTCACGCGCGACGGCTCGCGACCGTGGGAAATCTTTTCGATGCCGCTCTGGATAGGATGGGACTCGTTCTTCGCTCAGCCGAAGATAGCGCCGAACGCGGCGAGGCCTCCCAGGTTTCAGCGGAACAGGCGCGGTTTATTCGCGAGAAGATGTCGGTGATTCGCGGTCGGCTGCACGAAGGCCTGCGGCACTTCTCCGTTCGGCTGCAAAAACCCGAACCCAAGCAGATGCTGGTCGCCGAGCTCTCCACGCTCTGGGTGATTCTGGAAAATGCCCGCCCAGAACGCATGAAAGGGTACGGCGTGGAGTTTGCCGCTCAGGACAAGGCCGAATGGGAGAGCCTGATTCAAGCTCTCCTGCGTGAAACCGACTTGATTCGCGGCGCGGTACTCAAAGGAAAAAGAAAGCTTGATACATTGTAAGGCCGAACGGCGTTCACCCCGGGGCCCAGCGCCACTGGGCCATTCAGGTTGGGTCGCGGCTCTGCCGCGCTGAGGAACCGGGATCCTCGTGAGTTACAGCGACTGGAGGTGGATGTCGCCGCTGTCGCTATGAAGTCGTAACAACTGGCCTCCCTTGCCCAACGTGCCGCGCAGACGGGATGACGACACCGTGCCGGTAATGGTCAGGGGCAGTTCCGACTTGACATCCCCACCCCCGGCGGAAGCCTCGACGTCCAGATTCACGGTCGGGTCGAGTGCCACGCGAACTTCTCCTCCCGAGGTTTCGACCTCGCCACCCTGCGCATCGCCCTTCAGCAAACTGATCTCGACATCTCCCCCGGAGGTACGAACGTCGACGCGGCCGCTGATGCCCTCGGCCTTGATGTCCCCGCCGGAGGTCCGCAGAACAAGATTTCCCGTTAATTGGCGGACCCGCATGTCGCCACCGGAAGTCTGCGCGTCCACGTCCCCCTTGGCGTCAGTGACACTCACATCGCCGCCGGAAGTCTTCAGCCGAACGCCCCCTTCCAGATTGGAGATGCGCAGGTCGCCCCCGCTCGTCTTGAGCTCCAAACTGGTTTGCCGGGGCACTGTGATTTCAAACTTCAAATTGGAGTTCTTTGGCCACATTGAGTCGCTCCGGCGATGGGCCGAGATCTGCACGCCGTGCGGAGTTTCCTCAAACCGCAAATCATAGGTGTTTTCGAGATCGCTTATCCTCGAGGTGACAATCACGTGCGCCCCGGCTTCCGTGGTCCCGGTCACAACGATGTCGCCTCCACCGGTGTCCATGTCAAGCGTTCCCCCGGGATCTAGCTTGAGGTTCTTTTCGATACGCGAGGATGCCTGCGCGGTTCCCAAGCTCAGCAGCGCGCCTAGGGCGCAGAAAGTCAGCAAATTAATTCGTTTCATGAACGATACCCCCTTTATTCGTGCCCAATTGAGGGCGTAAGCGACACTGGGACGCCGGAATTTCCGGCGTCCTCCTTAGCCAAGTCCGTCTTTCTCAGAGCGCGTGAATGCGAATGGAACCACCACTGGTGTGCAGGCGCAATTCTTCCCCGCCCGAGCCGATCGATCCGTGCAGACTGGAGTGGCTGATCGTTCCCACCACGCGCACGGGGAGGTCGCTCGAAACCGAGCCGCCGGAAGTTGAGGCGTCGAGGTTCAAATTCGCCGCGGGGTCAATGCCGATTTCGATGGACCCGCCGGAAGTCTCCAGTTCCCCTCCATGACGGTTACCGGGGCTATAGGTGGCATGAATTGGCCCACCGGAAGTCTTGGCTTCTACGTAGCCGGAAACCTTTTCAATCCGAATCCCACCGCCACTCGTATGGGCGTGGAGGTTTCCATCCACCCCATCGGCGTCAATAGGTCCCCCGGAGGTTCCCACGTTGACATCGCCCGTCACCTCCCGGAGGCGGATCGAGCCGCCCGACGTGTACGCTTCCAAGTTCCCAGTTAATCCGGTAACTTCGATGGGTCCACCGGATGTTTTCGCCTCTGCTGCGCCGTGCAGACCGGAAATATTGATGCTCCCTCCGCCGGTGTGAAGTTCCGTGCGCGTATCGGTAGGCACTTCAACTTCGAAATGCACGGAATAGTGGTTGTGCGACCAGCCGGATTCGTCCCTACGCCGAGCCGTCACATGCGCCACGCCGCCACTGCTCGAAAAGCTGAATTCAAGCTCGTTGTTCAAATTCTCCCGCTCGGAAGTGACGACGATGTGGGCGCCGGAGCGCGAGGCGCCAGTCACGCTGACGCTGCCCACGTCCGACTCAAGAATGAACTGGCCCTTGGGCTGGAGCTCTAAGTCCTTCTCCATGCGGGACTCCGCCGCCGCGGGCGACACCATCGCTAGGAGTGACAGCGCCGCGACCATGACTCCCAGAGTTTGATAACCTCTCATCTTTTCCTCCTTCGGAATACTTCTATGATCTTGCTACGTTAGACGGGCTGCCGGAGTTCCGGGTAGCAGGCAAAATGGTAGACGGAATACGGTAGACGGCATGTTGGGGGCGGTAAACGGTAGACGGCATACGGGGGAGGCGCTCCCGCTTCGCGGGAAGGTGGCGCGTCGAATCGATAACGCGCTTATCTTAGGGCCAATACGGGGCACGGGATACGGCCCTTACGGATCGGGACCTCCGTCGCCTTTACCTGCAGACGACTACCGTCGCTGTGTACCGAATGCCGTCTACCGTCTTCTGCCTCCTCACTCCAGGCTGCTATAGACATACACCCCGCCCATGCGGACTCTAACTTTGATGTCCTGGTCGCCGGTCATATTCCAAAACATGATTCTGCGGCCCCAGCCGGCGCTGTTTTCTCCGTGCAAATCGCTCTGCACGTAACCCAAGATGGACCGCGCGTCGAGCGAGCGTAAACGGTAGATGGAGGGTACGTCGACTTCCACGTCGCCGTAGTTGACGCTAATTCCCTGTTTGCCGATGAGGCCGTTGACGCGCACGTCGCCGTCCACACACTTCATGGTCAAGTTGGCGTCGAAGGGCATATGGATGCGAAAGTTCACGGAGAGCCTTGTTTCCCCGCGGAACGGCCGCCGCAGGCTGCGCTGGGGATAGACGGTGCGCAGCAAGACCTGTTTATCTTGCCCAGTGAGCACCACTTGCACTCGGCCGTAGAGCGGCCCCGCATGCTTCTCATCCTTTGCCTCGACCACCTTTTCGGCCTCGATTTCCAGGCGTGGCTCGTCCCAAGCCTCCACCTGGATGTCGCCCATCCGCGCGTCGATGGTCAGCGTGCCATAGGAAAACATGCGCACGGAATAGTGAAAGGTTTTGCTGAATTCATCCGCGTGGGCGGGCACTTGAACAGCAAGCAACACCGCACCCAGCAGGCTGAGAAACAAAGCGGAAATGGGGGATTTCGGCAAGGCTCTCACCCCATGATGTTACGACTGGGGAAAAGGAAGAGCAAGAGGTGCGCGGGGGTCGGCATCGGTAGGCCTACGGCTCAGGTTGTCAATCCAGGGCGGGCTTCAACGAATGCCACGGCGCCGGGTGCTCCCGACGCGACTTTTGCGTTTTGCACTTTGACTTTTGAGCTTTTTTCCCGAGCGCCTTCGGTCCCTGCTGCAAGCACTCTGGTCTGATCCTACTGCCCGAGCCCGATCTGGCATGCGTGGGCCTCGCGCGTCTGGCGTTCTTCGTCAAGGTAGGCGCGGGTGCGGCGGGTGAGTTCCTCGAAATCCACTTTGTGCGCGTCGAATTCCGGGCCGTCAACACACGCGAACTTCACCTTGTCCCCCACGGTGACCCGGCAGCCGCCGCACATGCCGGTGCCGTCCACCATAATGGGATTGAGGCTGGCCATGGTGGGCACTCCCCACTCTCGAGTGAGCGCCGAGGCAAAGCGCATCATGGGAATAGGCCCGATCACGTGCGCGGCACCCACGGGCGTGGCCTGCGCGGCCTTCCATGCCCGCATCAAGTCCACCACCGTGCCGTGCATTCCCTCCGAGCCATCGTCTGTAGCCCATAGGACCTCATCCGCCGCCGAGCGAAGTTCCTCGTCGAGAATGATCTGTGCCTTGGAGCGAGCCCCGCACAGGGCGGTAACCCGGTTCCCAGCCTTGCGAAATGCTCGCGCCACGGGCAGCAACTCCGCCACACCGACGCCTCCCGCGATGCATACGACGTGTCCGACGTTTTCGATCGTGGCAGCCTGTCCCAAAGGTCCAAGCAGATCCGACAGGACCTCACCGCACTCCAAGCCAACCATGACTCGGCTCGTTTTGCCGATTCCTTGAACTACGAGTGTGATCGTCCCTTTTACCGGATCGCCGTCCACCAGCGTGAGCGGGATGCGCTCACTGTCCGCGCGGGGGCGCAGGATCACAAATTGCCCCGCTTGCCAGTGCCGCGCGATGCCGGTGGCTTGCACTTCGAACCAGGCAATTTCCGGAGTAATCAAGCGCTTTGCCAAGATCCGATTTTCCACTGCGGTTGGCGGGGTAGAGTCTGTCACTCCATGAGGAGGAGTGGCCGATGGTTGACCTTTCAATGCCTCGTGAATTGCCGCTGCGGCGGCTCGCCCATCACGCATCGCCAGAATGACCGTTGAGCCGCCGCGCACCACGTCGCCGCCGGCAAACACACGCGCCATACTCGTCTGCCCCTTGGGATCCACGGTGATCTTGCCCCGGTTCGTTACCAGTTGCGGCGTCGAGCGCTGCACCGTGGGGTTGGGACTTTGGCCGATCGCCATGACCACGGTATCCACGGGTACTCGATATTCCGAGCCCTCCATGGGAACCGGCGAGGGCCGCCCGGAATCGTCGGGCTCGCCCAGCTTCATGCGGATACACTCCATCTCGCGTAGGGTTCCCTTTTCGTCGCCGAGCAATCGCACCGGCGCCGCGAGGAATTCAAAGTGCACGCCCTCTTCTTCCGCGTGTTCGATCTCTTCCAAGCGTGCGCGCAGCTCGGCGCGTCCCCGACGAAACAGGATGGTAGTTCCGCTGCCCATGCGTCGCGCCCACCGTGCGGCGTCCATGGCGGAATTCCCTCCGCCCACCACTACCGTTCGCGCTCCGATTCGCACGGGCGTGTCTGATTTGGGAAAGCGAAACGCTTCCATCAGGTTCAGCCGCGTCAGAAATTCGTTAGCGGTATAAACACCGACCAGATTTTCGCCTGGGATATTCATCAAGTGCGGCAGACCCGCGCCGGTGCCCAGGAAAACCGCCTCAAAACCTTCCGCAAGTAGTTCTTCCACGGAAAACGTCTTGCCGATGATCACATCTTTACGGAATTCCACTCCCATCGCCCGCAGCCGGTCGATTTCGTCGCCAATGATCTCCCTGGGCAAACGAAAATTGGGAATGCCATACGCGAGCACGCCGCCCAATTGGTGCAACGCTTCAAACACTGTCACGCGGTAACCATTCCGCACCAGGTCGTACGCCGCAATCAGGGAGGCCGGACCCGAGCCAATCAGAGCAACGCGCGCCCCCTTCGGAGCGGGGGTTGAGGTCGGCATGGACGAGACCCTCTCGCGATGCTCGTCGGCGGCAAAGCGTTCGAGCGATCCAATCGCCACCGGCTCGAGCTTTTTCCCCAGCAGGCAGGACTTTTCGCAAAACAATTCGTGCTGGCACACGCGGCCGCAGACTCCCGGGAAAGGACTTTCTTCGCTGATCTTTTGGAAGGCAGCGTCAAAATCTCCCTGCGCCATTAAGTCGATAAAGCTTTTGACATTAATGTGCAGAGGGCAGGCCTCGACACAGACGGGATCTTTGCATTGCAAGCAACGTAGCGCCTCAATCCGGGCTTGCTCAAGTGAGAAGCCCAGTGAGACCTCGGCAGCGCCCTGAACTCTCTCCGCCGGTGACCGGACGGGCAACACTTGGCGGGGCGCCTTGGGGTTCCGCCGCACCTTGGGTTTGTCTTGCACGGGGCGCATATCCGCCTGCTTGGGAATGTTTGAATCCACCGTTTTCTCCCTCGGGCCGCCTACCCGCTGCGCACTAATACCCAGCGGATGCGTGTCTTGCTCTCGGAACACGTTTGCGGACAACAACTTCCGCTCCAAGGACGAGCCCAGCAGGATTGGGAGCAATTAAGATGCCAGCCCCATCAACAGAAGGAAGCCATCGAACGAATGAATCCGGGCAGTCAAGATAATCGTAGCGGCGGCCAGAGGTGCGCCCCTCCAAGCGTGAATCCCGCCAATCAGCACCGCCGTCCGATTGATGTCAAATTATGGTTAGCAAAGCCTGCGTTTGCAGGAGCGCCGAACGTTTCAAGGTGGGTCGCATTAAAAGTGAGACTCCCGCCAAGTTCTCACAGAATGAGCATACAAAATGTCCTCTATGACATTTTGTCCCAGTTACCTTAAAGCGGTTGCTTTTGAAAATAGGTTGCACCATACTCCCGCTGACCCCGGAGTTGGTCTCTCGCAAATGGGGGTGTTTGAATGGCAGTCCTAACTCAAACGGCCAAGACAGCATATGACTCCGCCATGGAGAATTTCGATCTCGCGGCGGATGCACTGGATTTAAGCCTAGACATTCGAAACATGATCAAGTACCCGGAGCGGATTTTGCACGTGAACCTCCCGGTACGGATGGACAGCGGGCATATTCAAAGGTTCGAGGGTTACCGGGTTCAGCACAGCACATCCCGCGGCCCGGCCAAAGGTGGAATCCGTTATCATCCCGGAGTCACTCTTGATGAAGTCAAAGCTCTTTCTACCTGGATGACTTGGAAGTGTGCGGTGGTGAACATTCCATTCGGGGGAGGTAAAGGGGGAATTACTTGCAACCCCAAAGAGATGTCGCAGACTGAACTTGAGCGACTGACTCGCCGCTATGCCAGCGCGATTCTGCCGCTCATTGGTCCGGAGCGAGACATTCCTGCTCCGGATGTCTACACCAACTCGCAGATCATGGCCTGGATCATGGACACGTACAGCATGACCAAAGGCTATCCCATCCCGGGGGTCGTCACGGGCAAGCCGATTGCTCTCGGCGGCTCACTCGGACGGAACGAAGCCACCGGCCGCGGAGTTTATTACACGGTTCAGAGCGCGGCTGAGCACCTGCGCATTCCGATTAAGGGTGCGAGGGTACTAGTACAAGGTTTTGGCAATGCCGGTTCCATCGCCGCGCAATTGCTCGACAGCAATCAAGCTTACGTGATTGCCGCGAGCGATTCCCGCGGTTGCGTCTACAACGCCAATGGGCTCGACATTCCCCGGCTCATCACGTACAAGGAGCACACCGGGGGCGTGACGGGCTTCCCCAACTCGGAAGCCATTACCCCGCAGGAACTGCTGGCGCTCGACTGTGAAATCCTCATCCCCGCTGCATTGGAGAACTCGATTGGCGAGTCCAATGCCGGCACCGTGAAAGCCCGGATCGTGGGTGAGGCGGCCAACGGACCGGTCACACCCGAAGGCGACGCCATTCTGGAGGATAAAGGGGCGTTCGTGATTCCCGACATCCTCTGCAATGCCGGCGGCGTTACAGTCTCCTACTTTGAGTGGGTACAAGACGAGCAACACTTGTTCTGGGAAGCGCAGGACGTCTACGACCGCCTGGAGCGGGTGATGAAGAATAGTTTTGCCGAAGTGCTGAAGATCCACCTCGATCGCGAGGTCAGCATGCGAACCGCCGCCAACATGCTCGGTATCAGCCGCGTTGCTGAGGCCACCGTGCTGCGCGGTCTGTATCCCTGACCTCGAAGCAAGGATTTTGACTCTTTTTCGAGTCCGGTCAGGGGCCGCAGCATACCGTGGTCCCTGGCCTGACTTTTCTTCTCCCAACAGTCCCAAGAAGAATTCTCTTCCTCAATCTCAAGTTTGAAATTTGAAATGCCCGCCGAAGGCGTATCGATTCCTCGGGAAAGTAGGCGTTCCAGCCAGACCGCAATTCTCACTCATCGTTATCGGCACTTCCGCCGATAACGAAGCGGGGGAGCGTGTGCGGCCGGTCCGGCCGCGCAACCCGGCCGGCAAAACGTAGCGCAAGGCTCGCTCTCCCGCCTTGCGGCTTTTCCGGCAGGGGTCCGACAGTCGCCCGGCTACCATCGGGATTTCCCCGTAGGTCGCGCGAAGAGCTCTAAGGCCCCGAAGTGCCGCAGGACCGGAGAGCGGGTCCTGCGCTACGTTACTCGCGCCATGGCCGTCCGGGCCATCACAGGGCGAGCAGGCGGGACGCTTGGGCGCGGCGCGACTTGATTTTAATTCCTACTCTGTCCCCCGCCGACTTCCAAATCAACATCGTAGTAAAGTGCGGACATTGGCTGGCCCGAGACCGGTTCGGTGTTGTCGGCCCGCACGACGGCGTGATAGAAACCCTTCGCGAGGCCCGCCGTCGAAACGGTGCTCGCAAACGTCTGGCTCTTGCCGTGTTTTGTCACCGTGACGGATAACCACGAGGGGAGGTCGGGTCGCAGTTTCCAGGGCGGCAATTCATCGCTGCCTGTGGTCCTGATCGTAATCGTTTTAGTGAGCTTCTGAGACCCGATGCCGGGGGCGTGGAAAGAGACTCGGCACGAATCGGCCACGATAACGGGCGGCAGTGGAAAGGCATTCGATTTGGAAATGCGCAAAAGGACCACGTCGCCCGACGGCACGCCGAGGGGAATGCCGCCTCGCTGCGGCCCTGTGGTTTGATGCGTCCACAGATTGCGTACATACAGCGCCTCAGTTTCCGCGCTGCCCACGTCCTGCCAGTTTACGCGAAAGTCAGCCGCAGCGTTTCCGGAATTAAAGACCAGCACGGCATGGCTTCCGTCAAAAAGGGGTTTGGCGGCCCAGATTTCCGCCTTGCCCTCGCGCCGAACAATGTGCGCTTGGATGCCCAGGGGATCCTGGTCAATCCCAATCGCCTCTCGATTGGTCAGCGTCTGAATGGTAGGCGTCGCCATTTTTCGTAAATCGTTTCCCGCCATGAGCGGCGCCGCCATCATGCACCACAGGCTGAAGAAGCTGCGGTTTTGGGTCTCGCTCAGGCCGCCCATTCCGTTGATGAGCATGTCGGGGTCGTTCCAGTGGCCGGGGCCTGCCGCGGCAAATAATTTCTCGTTATCCGCCGTGTTCTTCATCGCGGCACTCCAATCGGCCTTGCCCGGACCGCAGATGTCCGCCGTGGTCCGCCAAAGATGACCCACGGAAGCGGCCCATTTCCAGGGGTCTCCCTCACCCCACGAACAAAGGCTGAAGACGATGGGCCGCCCCGCTGCCAGTTGAGCGTCGCGAAGCCGGGGGTAGGTCGAGGCGGGGTCCTGTCCTTCGGTGTTGCACCAGTCAACCTTCACGTAATCCGCTCGCCACGCGGCGAAGGCCGCCATGTCTTCAACCTCATGGTCTTTGGTTCCGGGCATCGCCTTGCTGCAGGTGCGGGTGCCGGCATCCGTATAGAGTGCGTATTTCAACCCTTGCTGGTGGATGTAATCGCCGAGTCCGCGCAGGCCGCTGGGGTACCGCTCCAGATTGGGGGTAAGCTTACCGTCGGCGCCGCGCGAGAAGCAGATTCCCTCATCGGGCCCAACATAGGCGTAACCCGCATCTTTCATCCCACTGCTGATTAGTGCGGCAACAATCTCCTTGATCAGCTTCTCGTTTTGAGGCTCCTGGCCGAATTCATTCCATGGATACCAGCCCATGGGGGGAGTCAGGGCCAAGCCGTCTTCCGCGGCTCGGAGTTTCGAGGCCTGACTTTGCGCAATCGCCAGAGGGTTTAGAAATAAAAATGTCAGTGCCATTCCCATAAGTAACAAGGGTGTTCTTTTCATCGATGTGGTCCTTGGTAGGTTTCATATCATGATGATTTGCGATTCGATGGTATTAGCGAAAAGGTTCGTTTTCTCATATTACCGATAACCGAAGCGGGGGAGTGTATCACGCCGGGCAGCGAGAATCGCCACTTCTTCCTTTTTGTCTTGAGAGTTCGCCAGGATCAACCGGCCTCTTGTTCGCGCGGGGGTGGAAGGTCACCGTGAGGTCGTCGTGAGCCTGGGCTGGACGGTCGCGTGAGGAATGGAAGGGTCCGTAAAACTCGATCCGCGGATCGATGTGCTACAAGAATTGGGCGGCTCGCAAATCACGCATTTCTACTTCGGACAGCCTAGGTCTTGCTTGAGCGCCTTGAGGGGCGTGGCCAAGCTTCCACTCCTGGTCCAGATTACCTGGCCGTCCTTGCTGCGCAATTGCAGCATGCCACCGGTGAATCCCTGGATGGACCAACCGAGGATGGCATCGGCGGCCTCGGTCGTACCGACCACTTGCAAGCAGGTGTGCGTCTCAATCGCCCTTGCCTTTCGTGCCACCGCATCCTCGTCGTCTGCCCAATCGCTATCCAAGAAGACCTTTCGGATTTTATGGATGTCAGGCGTGCTCTCTTTGATTTTGGCGGCTTCGGCGGAAGGACTCTGGATCGACCAGCCGCAGGCGTCAGCCACTTTGCCCAATCCGTCAGCGAGACCAATAAGGTCGAACGAAGTCGCCACGGCCCCCGAACCTGAGGGCGTGTATTCCAGTGTCACCTTCTTGGCAAAAGCCAGCTTCTGGGCGAACTCCACCGGCTGCGGGGCAAACAGTGAGTCGTGGTTTATCGATTGGTCCCAATGCTGGGTGAAGGGCTGCCCATCATCCAGCCGGAGCCTGACAGAATACTGTCCATTCGCGTCGGCGCTGGAGGGGATTGAGGCCGTGCGAATGTACACGTCCGTGTGGCGCGACTGGCATCGGATGTTGAGGCGGCTATCCCGGTATGGACTTGCCGATGAGGAACCGCCTTGTTCGGCCGCGCGAGTGAGGATCACTGTCCGCGAACCATCCGCCGAAGATACCTCCTCACTTAAATCCCATTTCCCCTTCTCCGCGATGTTTTCAGGATTCGCCGGAGTTTGCGCGCTTGGCTGGGCCGGCGGGGTGTTCCCTTTGTTTCCAGCAGTAATCATCGCGTCCAACACTTTCTGCGTAACACCCTGACCCTGGAGGGAGATCAACGCTTGGGGTGAGGTATCGAAATTGGTTGAACTGTGCTGAATGGACAAGACGATGGTGTCCTCTGCGAGCCCGGACTTGACCATGCTGATGACGTCATCATTCGTGAGCGGTTGATTCTCACCCTTTTGTGCCGCGTTGGTTTGCTGGGTCTCCTCCTGCGCACCATGAGTGGGCTCCCCGTATACGGCGCTGACCTTTGAGCTACCCAATTCCGGCCCCAGCGCAGCCAGCATCGCGCAGAGAGTGAGCATTATGGGGATTGCCAGTCTCATGGGGTTTCTTCCTTCCTCGTGAGGGCAAGGCTTCGGAGTGAATCAGCCCGACCCTATTCATCTCCGAAAGCATAGTACCCTGCATGGCCGCCGTCAATGAGGCTGCCTTGACTTGATTGCTCCGTGTTGGTTCTAATAGGGCTGCAAGCTCAGGAGAACAGATATGGATATGGCGGCATTAAGTGCGGAACTTCTGCGCGTGGTGAACTCCGAGGAAGAGATTCTCCGGCGCGTCGGTGAGGATGAAGCCAGCCGGCGCATTCTGGCGGGCGGATGGTCACGCAAGCAGGTGATGGGCCACCTGATCGATTCCGCGTCGAACAACCACCAGAGGTTTGTGCGTGCGTCGCTCCAAGACTCTCTCGAGTTTCCCACCTATGATCAGAATGGCTGGGCGCGTGCGCAGGCTGCCGACGAGGCTGAGTGGTCCTTGCTGGTGGCGCTTTGGGCCAACTACAATCGGTATCTCGCGCACGTCATCGCTCGCCTTCCCCCTGGCAAGCTGGCGGTCCCCATTCGAATTGGCCAAAGCGAACCCGTGACGCTCAAATTCCTGGCGGAAGATTACCTGCACCATATGGTTCATCACCTCGGCCAAATCGGCGCGGCGCCAACGGGCGAATAGATTCGCGTTCTGCGCAAACCCCATAATGACGATGCCCCTGCCGCTCCATGGGAAGCGTCTCGTGACCGTGGTCGGCTGCATTCTCCAATGTGGAGGAATGGATTTTGAATTTCCCTGCGCGGCTCGTGGAAAACTGCGGCAAGGCGCCGGAGCGCCTGGATTGGCTCAATCGGCTGCCCGCCACTCTGCATGAGCTTGAGCATAGGTGGTCACTCTCGCTCGCTTCGCCGTTTGATGGCGAGGAAGGAAGCTGCGCTTGGGTCGCACCCGTGGTGCGCGCCGACGGGACGGCCGCCGTGCTGAAACTCGGCATGCCGCATCTGGAAGCCGAGCATGAGATCCAGGGGTTGCGCTTCTGGAATGGAGACCCGACGGTCCGCCTGCTGGAAGCCGACGATGAGCTGAATGCCATGCTCCTCGAGCGATGCGCGCCGGGGACGCCATTGCGTATACTGCCAGAACCCGAACAGGATATTGTGATCGCGGGGCTGCTCAAGCGGGCCTGGCGTTCACCCTCACCGCCACATCCGTTCCGCCCCTTGTCTGTCATGACCTCATATTGGCGGGATGAGACTCTGCGCCAGACGGTGCGGTGGTCCGATCCAGGCCTTGTCAGCGAAGGCCTTCGCCTCTTTGAGGAATTACCGCGGACCGCGCACACAGAGGTGCTGCTCGCAACCGACTTGCACGCAGGGAATGTGCTCCGCGCGCAGCGAGAACCGTGGCTCGCGATCGACCCGAAGCCGTTCGTGGGCGACCCTGCGTATGACGCGACACAGCACTTGTTGAATTGCACTGAGCGATTGCGCTCCGACCCTTATGCGACGATCAGCCGTTTTGCGGACTTGCTGGGCGTCGACCACGAGCGCGTTCGCTTATGGACATTTGCCCGCCTGGCGGCGGAACCGCGCGACTCGTGGGAGGACGATCGCCGAACTATACTTGCCCGGGCGATGGCTCATTCCGGAGTCATCTGATCTTGCCGATACAGTCCAAGGCCGCCTTGGCTGTGGCAGCCGAAAGAGGCCGACGCAGTATGGTCGACTTGAAACTCAACCCTAGCTTAGATATATTGCCTTACCAAAGCTTATCTGCCGCCTGGCCTGAGGCATCTGCTAGCGGTCAAATTGTCATGGTGTTTTGGGTTTCCCAAGGATTTTAGGAACTAGCTTGTTATCGGCTGTTTCAATAGACCTGCCCGCCTAACGTCTTCGATTTTCCCGCTCCAGGCGCTCGGCGAGGAACATCTTGAGCAAGGATTGATAAGGGATGTCACGTTGGTTGGCAAGCAACTTCAGGCGGGCGATCATCATAACCGGCAGTCGCACCGAAATCGTCCGCAGCGAGGGCTTCAGATTGGGAAAGGCAACCCGCTTAGCCTTCGTCCAATCGATATATTCAGTGGAGTCCTCGTGCTCCCAGAAATCCCTCTCCTGACCTTCCGAACTAAACGCCGGGAGGGGCTTCAGACCCTTCTTGCTCATCATAGGCTTCATAAAATCTCCGTTCCCTGCGGGTCATCTCGCGTGCCGAAATAACCCGGATCAAGCTCCGCGTTCGACAGCTTCCCGATCTCGCGCGCTATGCATTTTCCTCGACCACCTTGGTAGTCTCTTCCCATTCGCGCATCAGCCGGGCGATCTCTTCGCGTCCCTCTTCGATCAGCTTGGCGAGCCGCACGCTTTCCTCGGCGCTTTTGAAGTGGGCTGACTCCAGGCCATAGCCTTCGATCTCGGCTTCCAGGCGAGCGACCTGTTCCTCGATCTCGCGGCAGCGATCATTCATCTCTTGCAATCGAAGCGGATTGATCTTCTTCGATTTTGCTGCGGGCGCCGGTTCCGTCTGGGCGGAGGCTGCATGGCCGCCGTCCTGATGCGAGCCCGGCCCATGATGGGACCCGGCGCGCTCCGCCACCAGATCCGGCAGCCCAGGCAGGGTGAGATCGATTTCCTTCCCTTCCTTGCGCCACAGGTAATCCTCATAGTTACCGGGGAAAACGTTCACTTCGCCGCCGCCGATTTCAAACACTCGCGTGGCCAGCTTATCGATGAAGTAGCGGTCGTGCGAGACAAACACGACGGTGCCGGTGTACTTCTCCAGCGCTTCCAGCAGCACGTCCTTGGCGCGCAAGTCGAGGTGGTTGGTGGGTTCATCGAGCAGCAGGAAGTTAGAGGGTTGCAACAGCATTTTGGCCAGCGCATAGCGGTTGCGCTCTCCGCCGGAAAGCACGCGGATGCGCTTGAACACATCGTCTTCGGTGAACAGGAAGCACCCGAGCAGGCCGCGCAGTTCCGTCTGCGTGCTCATCGCCATCGGCGCGGCGCGCGCCAGGTCGTCCAGCAGGCGCGCTTCCGGGTCGAGCGCTTTGTACTGGTCCTGAGCGAAGTAATCCGCCTCAACATTGTGGCCCAGTTTGAATTCCCCCGCGCTCAAAGGCTCGATGCCCGCCAGTAGCTTGATGAGGGTGGATTTTCCCGCCCCATTCACGCCTACCAAGGCGACGCGATCGCCGCGGTCGATGGTAAAGCTCACGTCGTGGAACACATGCTTCGAGCCGTAGCTCTTGGCCACGCGCTGGAATTCCGCCACGTGCCGGCCGCTCGCCTTGGGCTGCGGGAAGCTGAAGTGGATGGCTTTCTCTTCCTTGGGAATCTCGATGCGGTCCATTCGCTCGAGTTCCTTGATGCGGCTTTGCACCTGCTTGGCCTTGGTGGCCGTATAGCGGAAGCGGTTGATGAACACTTCGAGCTGCTCGACACGATCTTTCTGGTTTTGGTAAGCCGCTTCGATTTGCGCCCTTCGCTCCGTTTTTTCCTTCAAATACTTTTCATAATTGCCGGTGTAAAAGTGAACCCGCTGGTTCCAGATCTCCACTATCTTCTTGACCGTCACGTCGAGAAAGAAACGGTCGTGCGAGATCAACACACAGGCGTGAGGGTAGTCGTGCAGATATTCTTCCAGCCAGTTGCGAGCCTCAAGGTCCAGGTGGTTGGTGGGCTCGTCGAGCAGCAGCAGGTTGGGCTTTTCCAGGAGCAGCTTGGCCAGGGCAATGCGCATCTGCCAGCCGCCGGAGAATTCTTCCGTGTGCCGATGCCAATCGGAGGGTGGGAACCCAAGGCCCCCCAGAACCATTCCCACCTGCGCTTCGAGCGAGTACCCGTCGCGGTGCTGAAACTCGGTGTCGATTGCGTTGAAGCGGTCGGCCACTTGCTGGTACTCAGGGCCGGCCGGGTCGAGCTCCCCCATCTTCTCCATCAGGGTTTCCATTTCCTGTTCCATAGAGAGCAGGTCGCCGAACACGGACATGCACTCGGCCATCACCGAGCGTCCGGAAAGGGTCAGGCCGTCCTGCGGAAGGTAGCCAGCGGTGGTCCCCTTGGCGAAGGTGATCTCGCCATAGTCGAGAGGTTCGAGGCGGGCCAGAGCCTTTAGCAAAGTGGTCTTGCCCGTACCGTTCGCGCCGACCAAGCCCACGCGATCACGCGGCGTAATAAGCCAATCGAGATTTTCAAACAGCGTTTTGGGGCCGAAGCGCTTACCGGCCGCAGAGAGTTGGATCATAGAATAGAGGAGGGGGGAAACAGCGGAGTTCCAATCACCTTCCTTATGGGCATCTACTCCTTTCCATTTAAGAATATCAGCTTTCGCGAACTCTTCGTGGGCTTTCCATTCTCATGACCAGCTTAGCGCACTGTGGCAATCGTAGCGCGTGCTCCGGGTTTGAGGTCCGCCGTTCTTCCGTTGCACCACGCTGAGGCTTGCCGGATCGGACGTCCGATTTGGGGATTTGTGGTTTTAGAAGAGAAAACCCTCGGACCCCAAAAACGGGGGGCCGCGTTACGCCAACGCCTTGGAAGCTTGGAGCGACTTCCTTGACAGCTTCATCGGGCAGAAGCATAATCGCGCCCATCGGGGACATGCGGCAAAAGCGTGGCATGTTGCGCAGGGGCGGCGACGGCAAGTTATCGCAAGCCGTCCCCAATGGCCACGACCAGCGCGCAAACCCTGAGAACTCGCAGGGGTGAATCTCCGTCGCTGGTCAACCCTCCATGTCGCCGCTCATCTTCACTTATATCGCCGCGCGCTTTCCCGTGTATCGTCACGAACACCTGGCCGTCTTGAATCGCGGAGACGCCTGGGCGGCGCGGGGCGTGGAATTCGTGGGTGAGGGTCTCAGCCGTCGGCATCGGTGTTGTTACCTGGCGCCCGCCTCCCGGCAATCGGCTATGCGCGAGCAACTCGGCGAACTCGGCATCGACGTGGACCGGCACTTGCGCGACAAAACCCTGCAATTCCCGGCGGAGGCATTGGGCGCACATGACTGGCTGGACCGGGCGCAGGCCTTCTTTGCCGAGGCAGAAGACGCTCACGCCCCAGCCGTTCGGTGGCTGGAAGAGGGAATGGGAACAAAGCCCGCGGATATCTCCGTGCCCCTCTTCTTTGAGGGGCACTCGAATTTGAATTATCTTGTCAAGCAATATCCCAGCGTAGCCTTATGTCACTATGACATTGAGCATCTGGAGATCCCCCACCTTTTTTCCGCCATTGCGGTCCACCGCCACTTGTTGGTGGAAAACACGCTCGTTCGGGATAACCCCTTCTATGTGCCGCCGGAGAAGTTTGTTGCACTGAGTCCGGAAGACCGTGAGCACGATCTCCGCGACATATTCCGGGAAGTCGGATTTGACCTGGCGAAACTGCTCTCCACCCTCGCGGGCTACGGCCAGCTTCAGTGGCCAGCGCCCCCGGAGGCCTAAAATAATGCTTTCCCAACGTCCACGCCACTAGACCGCATTGGAGGCGCTTGCCGCTCCGCTTGCGGTCATTCCTGCGAACTGCCACTTTAATTCACGCGAGCGCCGCACATTTTGCTAGAATAGTGGATTGCAGGCCTGCAAAAACAATGGACTATGATCAACTAGGAAGTTTTTTGGAAGTAGCGAAGCTGCAAAGCTTCTCCCGGGCGGCGGAAAAGCTATTTCGCACGCAGCCCGCGATCAGCGCACAGGTACGTCTGCTCGAACAGGAATGCGGGGAAAAGCTCTTCGACCGCAGCGGCAAGAAAGTCTTGATGACTCCCGCCGGCGAGATACTCAATCGTTACGCGGAGAAGATGCTTCTGATGCACAAGGAAGCTCTTCAGGCCATTGCGGAGTTGAACCAGACCCCGCGGGGCAAGCTTTATATCGGCGCCAATGAAGCCACATGCCTCTATGTTCTGCCCAAAACCTTTGCCCGCTTCAAGCAGCTTTACCCGCTCGTCCAAATCAACATCTACCGGAACTTCAGCCATAAGATCCTGCAGAAAGTTCAAGAGGGTGCGGTTGACCTGGGAATCGTCACCCTGCCGATGACGGCCAACAACATGGAAGTGATCTCGGTCTTTCGTGATGAAGTCCAGGTGGTGGTGCCCAAAACCCATCCGTTGGCGAAGAACAAGAGCGTGACAGTGGAGGAACTCGCGCAGCATCCTTTGATTCTGCCCAAGACTGGCCACACGCGAGTGGTCATTGATCGCCTGCTGCGCGCGCAGCGCGACCACTTGCAAATCTCCATGGAGCTCGCGAGCGTTGAAACCATCAAGAAATTTGTGGGCGCCGGCCTGGGGATATCCCTGATCAGCCGGACCTACGTGCAGCCGGAAGTCGTCGCAGGCCTGCTGAAGTTGATTCCCCTGGAGGGCCAGAAGATTTACCGGGAGCTGGGTCTTGTTTATCGCCGGGACCGCTACCTGTCGCTTCCCACCAAGGTTTTTATTGAAGTCGTACGCGAGTCCACCAAGACCCCCATCGCCAACGCTTCCTCCACGACGACGAATACGGGTTCGATTCGCTAGCGAGCCGGAAAGAGAGCGTTTCCGGTTTGCTGAGCCCGGACGGGTAAACTTCTGCCCGCAAGGGTAGAAAGGAATTAGCGTTCAGCGGTCAGCAATAAGCAGGGCTTGGCGCAGGGCATCGCAATGAGGATTTCCGATTGGCCCTTGCCAATTTGCTTCTGGCGCTTTGGCTGATTGCTGAAGGCTGATAGCTGACGGCTCGAAGATTATGGTGAAAGAGAATCCAACAGCAAGCAAGACCAAGAAGCCGCTGATCGCTATGAAATTCGGCGGGACCTCCGTCGGCAATGCGGAGCGGATGAAAAACGTGGCGGAGATCGTCGCCGATCGCGCCCAGCAGGCGGAAGTCGCGGTGGTGGTTTCCGCGATGGGGGGCGTTACGGACATGCTGATCCGCGCCGCCAACGAAGCCAGCCGCGGCGACCGAGAGAATTGGAAGAACGTTCGCCGCGAATTGGCTCACCGGCATCGCGAAGTGGCGGATCAGCTTCTGAAAGCTGCTGAGCAAGCCGCGGTTTTGCCCCGGCTCGCCGATGCCGTGACCGACTTTGAGAATCTCTGCTCGGGGTTCTCGCTGGTGCGCGAGGTGACGCCGCGAGCCATGGACACGCTTTCCAGCCTGGGTGAAGTTATGTCGGCCAATCTCATGGCAGCCATCCTGCGCTCGCGCGGAACCCCGGCGGAAGCCGTTGATGCCACCGAACTCATCGTGACCGACGAGAACTTCGGCAATGCCGCACCCTTTTTCGACGAAACCAATGCCAAGACCCGGCAGCGCCTGGCGGGTTTGCGTCGGCGCGGCGTGATTCCGGTCATCACCGGATTCCGCGGCGCTACACGCGCCGGCGCTTGCACTACGCTCGGCCGGGGCGGGTCTGATTACAGTGGAACGATTGTGGGCGCGGCGCTCGACGCCGACGA